>MDSZ01226662.1_pt1 | contig 253051 bp, 251 predicted proteins | sample 811201 | NCBI WGS metagenome assembly MDSZ01 (sample SAMN05326647, study PRJNA326480) | marine metagenome | isolation source: seawater | place: Indian Ocean: North | collected 2010
AACGATCAAGGAGCTGACCGCCAAAGCCACCGTCAACGAGCGCACCGAGCAGCACAACCGCGAGCTCGAGAACCGCTCCGAGAAGCAGCAGGCGGAGATCGCCGAGCTGAAGAAGCGGGTGAAGACGCTGCAGAAGGATCTCGCGGCGGTACGGGAAGAGAACAAGACCCTGACCCAGTACGACCCGGCGCGGATGAAGAAGTCGCTGGACGCCAGCAAGAAGAAGCTCGCCGAGAAGCAGAAGGACAACGAGAGCCTGCAGAAGGCGCTGAAGGAGAGCCGGAAGGAGCAGGCGGCGCTGGAGCGGCGGGTGCAGGAACTGGAGGCGCAAGGGGCAGAGACCGCAGAAGACGAGAACGCGGTGGACGCCCCGGCACAGGACCAGGCTTCGGCCGCCTGACAGGTTTCAGCGGGCTCTCAGTCCTTTAACACAGGCACCGACCATGTCTGACTCCCCTGGCATTGTGCGCGCTGCCGGTGAAGGCGTGGGAAACTTTCTCGCCGGCATCCCACCGGCACTGATCGATTTCTTCAGTGGTATCGCTGCGGGCGCCGGCCTGCACGGCGTGCTCGACTGGGCGGCAATGATCCTTGGCCTGGGGCTGCTGCTATCAGCCGTGCGCGGGCTGCGCAGAAAGCGCATCGTGGGGCCCATGATTGGCGGCACTATCGGCGTGGCATTGATGGGCTGGGCGATTACTTGATCGCTGAGGGCACCAGGGTCAGGTGTCGGCGGATCAAGCAGTTAGAGGTACTTCGGTCAGCGGTAAGGTCAGCGGGACATTCGGATGCTCTACACAGACATTTGCGTGATGGGACCCCCTCACCTCTGATCTGGCGGGAACAGCGCTCTTGGCAATACCGTCGGGTCCGCGCTTTATGTCACCTATCTCCGAATAGTCATCCCGCTGCCGTAGCTGGGTGTTAAGAAGTACCCGGGGCAGAGTGCGTCCGCCCCGGTTATGGATCGTCGACATAGCCCCGGTACTGCGGCCCGTTAGTTCCTAACGGTGCAGTGGGAACGGTGGCTGAGCCATGGGTCGGGACGCGAGAGACAACAGGACGAAGGCGTTGTCATCGCCTGCGATCCGGTTGGTTTTCACCACCCCGCAGCTGCTGCAGCGATGCACGATGGCCCACTCGAGGTCGTCTTTCACCCATACGGAGATCGGCTCCATCTTCCCCTTGCAGGCTGATGCGCGATCGCCCGGTCGTTCGTCGACGTGTCGGCTCCACAGGCACAGGCAACAGTGATTGCGATGCTGCGTTCCAAAAGCATGCGTGCTGATCATTTGCTTGCAATGACAACAGCGGAATTCGCCCTCGCGCTGCAAGGACTTGTTACTTCCCCGTCGGCGACCGCCGCTGGAGTGTTTGGAGTGTGACATTGGATTGACCCTCACCCGTGCTTGGGGCACGGCTGCGTAACAATGAATTCAAGGGGTTGAAGTCATATGCCGCCGCCGGATGGGGAACCCAACCGGTAGCGGGGTGTTACACAATGGTCAATGTGGTCATGAAGCCTCTGTTGTCGGGGCGGGGAAAGGCACCCGAGCGCGGATCATAGGTCGCTGCGACGAATGGCGCAAGGCAAAGAATTTCACTGACCCGTGCATCAACTGACCTTGACGAGGCCCCGGTTCAGAGCGTCTTTCATACAGGCCGCAGACTCAAGGCAATCCTGCTCTAGGCGTCTCAACCTCTGCGTAGAAAACCCGCCCCGACGGATTGTCGAGAATGATCTTGCGGTCATAGCTGTCGGACGCCGTAATCAGCAGCGTACGGCCATCGGGCCCGCCGAGCATGCACGCGGTCGCCTCGGTGGTGCCCATGTCGACTTCATCCGTAATCTCACCACCCCGCAGGACCCGGTAGACCCGATCACGGGTTGCGACCCAGACGGCGTCTTCGGCGTCCAGGGCAATCCCATCGGGCACGGACCCGGGAATGTGAGCATAGATCGACGCCGACTGGATCTGGTCATCCTCCGACAGCGCGTACTCATGGAGGCATTCACGGGTTGTATCCGCGACGATCATCGAGCGACCATCAGGCGAAATCACCATGCCATTGGCGAAACCCATGTCGCGGGTAGCTACCTCGACCTCGCCGGCCGGCGAAACGCGCAGGAGGGGACTGTCAGGCGCTTGCGCTAGCGGGATGTCGCCGAAGACATAGTTGATCGAGCCCACGAAGCAGGTACCACCTTCCGTACGCACCATGTCGTTGATCCGGTAGCTGGCCAGCTCGCTGAGGTCTGCAAACTCATGGTACTCACCGTCCACAACGCGGAAAAGCTTCCTTGCCTTCCCGGCCGTAATGATCAAGTCATCGGAGTTCTCGTCGGGGAACACCCAACCCGAAATCCGGTCAGGGCTCTCGAGAAACACCTCCTTCGAACCGTCCATCGACAACTTGAAGAGGCGTCCCTCGTCGATACTGCAGCAGTAGAAGCTACCGCGATGCCAGCGCGGGGATTCCGGGAAGATGAAGCCCTCGCATAGCAACTGCGGGATGTGTTTTTTCATAAAGAGTCTTCCATGGGCGTGCATGTCGTGCATCGCCGGAGAAAACTACAGCAGCGAAGAATGACCTGCATGGTAAAATGCGACACTCGTTGTTATGGGCCATCACCATGCCGATGTACGCGAGGGCCGCTGCCATCTGGGGTTTCCAGCAACTGGTCACCGAGCTTGGCGGAGACCCCGGGAATGTCTTCCGGCGTGCGGGCGTCGACCCCGCCAGACTGTCCCACCCTGACGATCGCCTGCCGCTGACGGAGATCCGGCACTTGCTGAACTATTCAGCGGAGGAGACCGGCTGTTCGCACTTCGGACTGGAGTTAGGCAGACGCAGGGACCCGGACCAGACCATGGGCATTCTCGGTGAGGCGTTCCAGCGTGCCCGGGACTTCCGCCAGGCGATCGCCTGCCTCTTCGAGCTGTTCCGGCTGCACTCGGAATCCAGTCTCTGGCAGCTGCACGAGGAAAATGGCAAGTGCTACGCGCTCGTATCGTTCCTGCACCAGGAGAACGATCCCAGCACCCAGAGCCAGCAACTCGTTGTCTCCGTCTTGTGGCGGCTCTTCAATATGGTGACGCGGGGGCGCTGGCATCCACTGATGCTGTCGTTCACCTTCGGTAAGCCGCAGGATCCAGCGCCGCTGAAACGCTATTTCAAGGTGCCCATCGACTTCGATGCAGACTCCTGCGGCATCGTCTTCCACGCACTGGACCTGGACATCCCGGTCGCGCCCGATGCTACCGGCTCCTACAACGAACTGTACAGGACGGCTCAATCGATGGCCCTCTCGAGGCCGCAGACCCTGAGCGAGACCACGCGGGTGCTGGTACGGAAGAACCTCGAGCTCCGCCGCGTCGGGCTCGATTACATCAGCCACTTCTTTCCCTTTGACCGCAGAACGCTCCAGCGGCGACTGAAGCAGGAGCAGACCAGCTACCAGAAGATACTCAACGAGGTGCGCACGAGCATGGCGAAGGACGCCCTGCTGAGTTCCGATATCCCCATGGCGCAGCTATCGCACCGCCTGTGCTTCTGCGATGTCGCCAACTTCATCAAGGCCTTCAAGAGTGAGGAAGGCATGACACCCCGGCAGTGGCAACAGCTTCACCGGCAACAGGTCAGGAACGCCAGCGCTTCCGGCTAGCTCTCTGCAGCGGGCCAGACTTCATTCAAGGCATGGGCTGCGGATATGGCGCAGGGCCATCCAGCATAGAAGGCGGCATGCGTGATGATCGCTTCGATGCGAGCGCGCGGAATGCCCAGATTCCTGGCTGCCGTGAAGTGCAGCTTCTGCTCGTCCCTGCGGTTGAGGGCGACCAGCATGGCAGTCGTGCAAAGCTCCCGCTCCTCGATCGACATATCATCCTGCTGCCACAGGTCTCCGAAGACAAAGCCAAGGGTATAGTCACGAAGCTGGTCCGGTAGGACCGCCCTCTGCCTTTCCCTGGGGCCGAAAAGGGTCTCCGCCAGCGCTCTTCCGCGTTCGATCCGGTCCTTCATCGGCTCTGCTCCCTGGGTTGGCTTCGTAAAATGGGGACGTCGTAAACAGGTCAGCGATAGGGATCAAGCTCGGGGCGGGCCGCCCAGCGACTGGGCTCTACCCTTGATGCCGGGGGCAGTAGCCGGCAGCGCAAGGTACCTATCCTGTCGATCGTGATCTCGACCCGATCACCGGGCGCCAGGAAATCCCCGTTGTCCAGGCCCGTGCAGTCCGGAATCGTCCCGAAACCCATGACCGACCCGGGCAACAGTGGCGCGACGGAATCCAGCGTTGCCATGACCGCCCGGGCATCACGGCTGATCTCCGCTGTCGTGCCTGTGAAGCGCTGTTGACCGTTGACCCTGACCGTAACGGACAGATCAAAGGGGTTAGCCAGCTCGTCACTTGTCACCAGGCAGGGCCCCAGCTGGTTCCCACAGGCCATGTCTTTCGCCAGGAAGAATCCCTTGCCCAGCTCCGGCGGCTGCACGTCCCGTGCCGATACGTCATTGAAAATGCAGTAGCCCGCGATCGGCTGCTTGTTGTTGCCGTAGACGACAGCCAGCTCCGGCTCGACATCCAGGTACTCGGTGTAGGACGGCCAGGGGATATCCACACCATCGCCGACGATGGAGTTCATATTGCACTTGTAGTGAGGGAGCCGCTCCAGCTGGCCCGCGGGTGGCGTACGCGGTCGCTTGACGCGCTCTTCAAAGATTCGGATCAATGCCTCGGTCTCTGGGTTGCCGTCCTCGTAGCGCCGCCAGGTTCTCACCGAACTCGCGAGGTGCCGGGGGGTCAGCCCGAAATCGAAGAGCGAGGCCACCTCGACGGGTGTATGGAGTGTGACCGCCGGCAACGGGAGGAGTATCGAATCCGCAAGCGTGCCTGCGTTTGCTTCGGCCCAGTCAGCGATCGTTCTCGCCTGTGCCTCACTGGCCGGCAGGTTACGCAGGTAGTCCCGGCTGTCAGCCAGCAACGTGCCCTCATGGCCGCTGGCCTCCGCCAGCGAAGCAAAGCCGGCAACCCGATCCCCGACCATGGCCCCAAAAACGGGCGCCGTCTCGCCGGAACGGACGGTAAATCGAACGAGCTTCATGGGCGCGGACTCTCCCTCATCCCGGTGACGCTGTGAAGGCGGTGGCGCTGAACCGCCCGCTGAGCCAGCTCAAACAGCACCACGGCCGCAAAGTAGGCCACAAGACTCAACTGCAGTCCGAGCGTGAGCGATGCCTCCCGGGTAGACGTCGTCAGGACATCGCTTGCAAGGCCGACGAAGAACGGACCCGCACCGCTTCCGAACACAGCGATGGAGAAAACGACCATCGCGGACGCAAGTGCCTTCTCGGAGGGTCGCGCCAGGCGCTGCATCGCGGTCATCACCGGCGCGATGATCAGGCTGTGCAGGAACAGGCCGGCGCACGCCGTGGCGGCAAACCACTTGCTGCTGTCTGAGGCATAGGCGACCGCGTAGGGGATGACCGCCAGCGCCGCCGACACGCTGCAGACGCGGTAGAGGCTGACACGAAAGCGCTGTTCCGCCAGCGCGCAAAGCGGCCCGCCGAGAACAATGCCCGCAAGGTTGCCCAGACCGAGGGCGACACCGAGGTCCAGCCCACCCGCAACGTCGGCACCAAAGCGCCTGGCGAACAGGGAGGGCAACCAGGCGAGATTCGCGAAGCCGGAAAAACCGGCGACGCCGATTGAAAGTGCCAGCAGCGTCAGGCGGCGGTCGCAAAGCACGCTGCGCATCGCGCCTACGGCCATTGCCCGTGTCACCGGCTCCGGCCTGGTGCCTGGTCCCGCCACCCGTATCGTGAAAAGCAGCAACGGCACCAGTATCAAGCCCGGCAGTGCCATCAGGGCGAAGCCGTTTCGCCATCCAAAGGCATTGGCGGCTGCCGCCCCCAGCACCAGGCCCAGGGTCAGGCCGAGGCCCGCGCCACAGGAGTAGACACCCATGGCCAGCGGCAACCGCTCCCTGGAGAAGGTCTGTGAAAGAATGGCGTGGGCCGGCGGCGTACCGCCGGCCTCACCGATGCCCACGCCGATGCGGGTAGCGGCCAGCGACAGGAAGCCGGTTGCCCGCCCGCCCAGGAAGGTCATGACACTCCAGAGCGCGACGGACCCGGCGATGACCCTGACATGACCCAGCCGGTCGGCAAGAATGGCCATGGGGAAGCCGACGACCGCATACAGGAGCGAGAAGGCAAAGCCGGTCAGCAACCCCAGCTGGGTATCGGTCAGCAGAAGGTCAGCCTTTATGTGCTCTGCCATGCCGACCACGGCATAGCGGTCCATGAAATTGACCGTGTAGACAACGGTGAGCACCACCAGCACGTAGACCGCATAGGCGCGTTCCGTGGCGTCGGCGTGCGCGTGCCCGCCGACACCCAGGTCTGTGGTGTGCACGTCGCTCAAAAGCTGTAGACCATGCGAAGACCATAGGTCCTCGGCCGGTTGATGCTGGCGTAGTAGAGCTGGTCCGCCACCAGCGGCACGACCGCACCGACGTAGCGGTCGTCGGTGAGGTTCTGCGCCCAGAGCTCAAAGGTAAACCCGGGCATTGCCCGCGGCGACAGCCCCAGCCGAGCGTCCAGCTTCTCGAAGCCCTGGTTCCCGTTAAGCGGATCGTTCTCCGGCCTGAAGAACTCCTCGTCCTGCCAGGAGTAGGAGACAAAAGCGCGAACGGTCCCCAGGCTGGCGATATCACGCTCGTAATCCAGGGCCGCAAACACGGAATACTCCGGCGCCTGGTTCAAGCGGTTACCGCTGTAGTCGACTCCTTCATAGGAATAGTCATCGTAGGTCGCATCCAGGTAGCCGAAGTTTGCCACCAGGCTGAGGTTCTCCGTGAGCAGCGCCGTGGCATCGATCTCGAGTCCGTCGATACTGGCCTGCGCTGCGTTCTGGATGATCAGCTGGCCAACATCGCCGGGAAAGCGAACCTGCAGATCTTCGTAGTCCATGGTGAACGCCGCCACGTTCAACCGCAGCCGATTGTCGAGCAGGTCGGACTTCAGGCCGGCCTCGAACGAATTCACGTACTCGGGGGCAAAACTCGGGGTGTTGCGGGACAAGGAGCTGAACCCGCCGCTTTTGAAGCCCTGCGAATAGGAGACATAGCCCATGACACCGTCGGTGATATCCATACTGAGCGACAGCTCGCCAGTCGGGTCATCCCAGCTATCCGTCAGGTCCTCGTTGGTCTGCATACCGCCGGAGAACACCTGCCGCTCAATGGACTTCTCTTCATAGCTGTAGCGAAGCCCGGCACTGAGCTCATAGCGATCGCCGAAGGCGTAGGTCAGGTGGCTGTAGGCCGCATACGATATCGCCGTGTTCTCCGTATCGGTGTCTGTACTCAGGATCGGTGAATCGCTGTTGGTCAGCAACTCGATCGTCAGAAGATGCCGGGCCTCCTCACGATACCCGAACAAGCCGAAGATCCAGTCGACGTTACCGGACGAGTACGTCAGCTGGAACTCCTGGCTGTACTGTTCCGAACTGATGCCTTGGTAGGAGCCGGTGTCGCGAATAATCGCGATCGAGGCCGGGACAAACTCCGGAATCGCGGCGAGGTAGGCGTCGACATTGGTGCCGTCGCTGTCGTAGATCACGTCGAGGTCAAGGTCGCGATAGGCGGTAATCGACTGGAAGCGCCACTGGTCACTCAATTCACCCTGGTAGGTCAATGCCACGCCAGCGGTGTCGCGGGTCAGCTCCGTGCCCTCGAGATCAAGCGCTATGTCATCCACCTCGATGTAACGATTCCCGTCGACGGTGATGTTCTTCAGCCCCGTACCGATCGTGGTGTCGCCAGCGTCGAGAGCCAGGGTCACGACATGCCGATCATCCTGCGAGGCATACTCCAGCACGACGCGCGAGTACCAATCCTCTTCGTAACGCTCGTCAGTTCCCGTGAACGTGTTCTTCAGGTCGCCACCGAAATCCTGGTAATAGAGAGAGGCGCGGCCACTCACGGTGTCGGACAATCCCCCTTCGATCGACCCGTTTACGCGTGTCGTGTCATAGTTGCCGATGGTCGCTTCCAGAACCCCGGCTACCGTCTGCTGCGGTCGCCTGGTTACGATGTTGATTGCACCTGCGGTCGCGTTCCGCCCATACAGCGTACCCTGCGGGCCCTTCAGCACCTCGATGCGTTCGATATCCACCATGGCAAACTGCTGACTCTGGGGGCGGCCCAGGTAGACCCCATCGAGGTAGACAGCCACAGGGTCATCCTGGCCTATGCCGCCTGACTGGCCGGCGATCCCGCGCATGGAGATGACTTCCGTTCCGGAGAACTGGGGTTCACCCACGCTCACGTTCGGGACGGAAGTGCCGAGGTCCGCGAGGCGCACGATACCCAGCTGCTGCAGTGCGTCATTGGAGAACGCGGTAATCGCGCCAACGGTCTCCTGCAGGTTCGTCTCACGGCGCTTCGCCAGCACCACCACCTCTTCCAGGGTATTGGCGTACACGGGAGTTGCAACGGCGCCAATCGTGAATGAGCAGGCTGCCAAACCGAAGAAACGCGTTGTCTTATGTCGGGATTGCATGGTGTCTGTCGCCTCTCGCCTTATGTATTATGTGGTTTCGCAGTCACGGGTGTTCCACCTTGCGGCTCCCGGCCGCCCGCGACAGGAAAGCGGGTTGCCTGGGCAGCCGCGGTGGCGGTACAGCGCCACCCGGTGACGTCGTCAATGTAGGCTTCCGGGCATGGCCATTCATGGCAATTTGCGACAAGTTTGCAGCGGTAGTGCTTCCCGGTTAGCGGGAAGCCCGATGTGTAGGCGAAGCGTAGGTCGCGGTGCGGGCGGCGCTAAGGCGCACCAGCGTATGACAAAAACCTGGGCGAGAGAGTCGTCGTCAAGTGCCTAAGTACGCTGCTATCGGCTTGCGTACTTTGCGGCGCTATTGGCGTGGCCTTGATGGGCTTGGCGATTGCTTGAGCGCTGAGGGCACCAGGATCAGGTGTCGGAGTGAGAGGCGGCCAAGGCGAATCATCTTTAGCCGCGCGCCTATTTCGTCCACACCCTGAAGCGTATCGGCAGCGCAGACACCCTGGAGGCGCTTCTCCCCTCGAAGACTTCAGTCCCGGCGGACCAAGCGATCTACCGACCGCCTAACGGTCCTCGAGCCCATGCCACACGCGCACGATAGCCACCTGCTCCTCGAACAACCGATAGCGAACAACATAGCCTCGTGCACCAAAGCGAACTGGCAAAGAGCGGTAGTCCGGTTCAGCATCCCATGGGCGACCCTTTTCCGGGAAGTCCCTGAGCGACTCCACCGCGTCGAGCAGCGTCGAAATCGCCTTTGCGGCTGCCGCGGCATTGTGTTCCGCGATGAATTCGTGAACCCGCTGCAAGTCATCGAGAGACTCGGGCAACCAGACGATTCTTATCATTCAGGCTGTTGGTCGCCGGGCTGACCAAGCGATTCCGCCCAGGCCCGCACATCGTCGTGCGCGACTGTCTCGCCGGTAAGCTCGTAGCGGGCCCATCGCTCCCGCACGAGATGTCGTTCCGCCTCGAGGGCTTCCTCGCGATCGAGGAACTGTTTGATGGCGGCCTTCATCAGGTAATGCGGGGATCGGTCTCGCGCCTTTCCAAGCCGCTCCAGTCGTTGCTGTATGTCATCGCTGAGTCGCACTCCCACCGTGGAATTCGGCATCATTGGTCACCGGTACAACTGAGTTACACAAAGTATAACATCCTCGCATTGCTCGCGGGCGATAACGTCACTCACCGTCAGCAGTCAGGCGTGAGCTACCTGCGACCCGCCCTGGCGCCAGGGTACACTCTCGCCGCCCTGATGGGTTTGTGGAAATGTAAGCGCTCCGCGAAACGCGCTCTCTCAGACGGCCGGTAAAGTCCGCAGCCTGCTCCTCCAGGATTCCCACACGGAGGACATGCGTGCAGACGACCGAAGAAGCCTCACAACCCCAGCCGACCGAGCGCCAGCAGTTCTGGCTTGATCATATCGCCCGCTGCGATGCGGCGGGGCAGCTCAGCAAAGAATACGCCGCGGCGCATGGCCTGAGCGTGCAAGGCATGTATTCAGCTCGCAAAGACCTGGTGGAACGTGGCGCACTGGCGCCGGACGGGCGCGGTGTCCGCAAAAGCCGAAGTCGCGCTGGCACTCTTCAACTGCAGCTGCGTGGCTTTGCTCGCACGCATCAAGCCGGTTATGGCGAACTTGCTCATAGAACTGCTGCTGCGTGAGGACGTCGCCCCGGTTCCTCGAGGCACGCCCCCTGCTTTTCTGCCCGGGAACGGACTGGTACTACTCGAACAGCGGCTACATGCTGCTGGGGCGCATCATTGAACAGGCTACCGGGGAAAGCTTCAGCGCCACTGTCGCAAGAAGGATCGCGGAGCCGATCGGCGCCAGCAGCTTTACCGCTCTGGTGCAGGGCGAGAGCCCGGCAGACGTTGCGCCAGCCCAACCGCCGGGCTCGGGTGAACCTCTGATGGCGCCCGGTGATCCCTTCAGCGCGGGGAACATCGTCGCTTCACCACAGGACATGGTCAGATTCCTGGCGGCCGTACTGGATGGTCGCCTTGTACCCGGCGCAGCACTCAACGCCATGGGGAGAAACCTCTACCCGATGTTTGACCAGCAGCTCTACTACGGGCTGGGTCTCATGGTGTATGACCTGCCGGATACCACCTGGGTCGGCCACAGCGGTGGTATTCCCGGGACAAAGGCTGTCGTTGCCTACTCACTGGAAAAGAGCACCTATGCCGCGGTCGCGCTCACGGGCGAAGGATCAGCCGAGTCGATTGCGCGACTATTCATGTCGACTGTCGAGGCGCCGGCAATCTAATGCATCGATCCGTGCAAATAGAGACGGCTAAAACTGCTGAACTCGCTTTTTGTCTTCACCATTGGACTGACCGGATGTGCAACTATTTTCGATGATTCCCACATCCCTCTTGCAGGGAACTTCTCGGATGGCTCTCCAGGAAAATGCACGTTCAAGAACAAGAGGGGCGTCTGGACGTCAGACATACCCCCTGCGAGCGTGATGATCCGCCGCTAGGATGACGCCTTGTCCTACGATTGTGAAACTGACGATGGACGGGAAGCAGTCGGGTCGATCCGCTGCGAGTTTGAAGGTGAGAAGACGGCTGCCAGCGTGAAACCCACCACTGCGTTGAGGGACCTGACACCCGATAGCGATCACCCGGGCGCCATGACAGCTGGCGAGCGCTGACCTCTTGTGCTAGCTTCAAAAAAAATAAGCAATAGAGACGTTGCCATGAGCATCGCTTCCTCATTGCGTTTAGTTCTCCTGGTTCTATCTCTGGGCGCCCTCGTGGGCTGTCGCCACCCCCTGGAAATTCGCGGCCAAGGCAGCATCGTGGAGCGCATTTACGGTGTTCGCGGCTGCAGCTACGAAGAATTCCAAAGCAGTGACCCGCGCTGCACGGAAAACGAGGTCATCGGTGAACGATACCTCGTCTCCTACGAGGCCGTGCCGGAGCCCGGGTGGGTCTTCTCGCACTGGGAGGGGGAGACGACCTGTGCACCCGATTCGGTAGGCCCCTATTGCGAGTTTGATATCAGCAAGGAGGCCGTCGATAAGGTAAACCGTGACAATCCCGGCCTCACCCTCGGGAGCACAATCGCCGTATTTGTCCGGCGGGAGAGAACCTCGCCGCCAACGCCGCTGGATGAGGAGTTACGCGGGCGCATCGGCGAGCATCGCCTCACCGGGGATCCCCGGCCGGAGCCGGAGCCCTCGATCCGGTCGCCGATGGCGCAGCTGGGTATGCGTCTATTCTTTTCAAAGAGCCTGAGCGGCAACTTCGATACTGCCTGCGCCAGCTGCCATCACCCGGCCCTGGCGGGCGGCGACAAGCTGTCCCTCCCGATCGGCACCGGCGCCGTCTGGGAAAACCGTGTGGGGCCGAGTCGCAAGCACGTCAGTGGTCTACCGCAGGTGCCTAGAAATGCGCCTACCACCTTCAACTCAAGCTTTTACGAGAACAACGCTTTCTGGGACGGGCGAATCACCCGCCTCGTTAAGGGCGGGCTGAAGACACCCGATTCCGCGGGGGCCGATCCCGATGCCGGGACTGACCTGCTGGCGGCGCAGGCGAGGTTCCCGGTAGTCACGCCCCTGGAGATGCGTTCCCACGATTTCCTCCCGGGCGCCGGTGACAACGAGGTTCGCCGACGCATTGCTGAACGGATCGGCAACTACGGCGCCGGTGCCGGTGAGATTGCAAATAATCGCTGGCTGCCACTGTTCGAGGACGCGTTCGGCGAAGGGATACCGGCTCAGGAGCTGGTGACGTTTGACAACATCGCCCTTGCTCTCAGCGTCTACCAGAAATCGCAGGTTTTCATCCGCTCGCCCTGGAAGGCCTATGTCGATGGCGATTACTCGGCCATCGACGAACCGGCGAAACGCGGTGCCCTGCTCTTCTTCGACGATCCACCGGATATCACAGCGGGCGAGAATGGTGCGGGCTGTGCCTTCTGTCACGAAGGCGACCGGTTCACGAACGAGACCAAGGAAGCAATCGCCTTCCCGCAGATCGGCCCGGGAAAGGGGTCGATCGGTGCCGACACCAACGATGATGTAGGTGCCGGGCTCGTCTACCCCAACAACGTATCACTGCGGCATCGTTTCCGTACCAGTTCACTGTTGAACGTAAGCGAGACAGGTCCCTATGGCCATGCAGGCTCCTACGCCACCCTTCAGGATGTCGTTCGCCATTATGCCGATCCGGACAATACACTGCGCGATTACTTCAGCAACGGCGGCTGGTGCCAACTGGAGCAGTTCAGGAAAGTAACAAACTGCCGCAACCTTTACCCCAATGCCCGCGAGAACACCCAGCGCGCCAGGGACAAAGTGCTGCGAGACAACGAACTCACGCGCGGGGCGCCCCCAATCAATCTCACCGACGCACAGATAAATCAGATCGTGGCTTTCCTGCGCACGCTGACCGATCCCTGCGTCCAGGACCGGGAGTGTCTTTCCCACTGGATACCGGACGCCAAAGGCGCGCCCGACGGCCACCAGCTCAATGCGCGCAACGCCAAGGGTAATCTGCTTTGAGTGTACAACGCTCTCGGCGCGGGGTGCTCAAACTGTAGCTTACACCGGAAAGGCGGCTGTGCTTGCGACATTGGCCTCCCGCAGCGTCCTGGACCGGAAACACCCGCTTCATCATCCGGCAGAAGCGGGCGGACCGGCAGCCTAGAAGGAAACCGCTTGTTCCGCTGAGCAGACCGCGCCACCGGTTTCGCAGACCCTGTAGCTGAAGCTGCCGCCGCCCCCGAAAGTGTCCTGGTAGGCGCCATCGTTCACCGTAGTAAACACCTGGATGTCTTTGTTCTTCCGGCGGTGTATCTCGACCGTATCACCGAGCGCATTGCTCCAGATCAGATCAACGCTTACCGTCCCACGCGATTTGAATCCCGAGACAGACAGGGTGATGTCACTGGACTCAGCAGCCACGTCCACGACGCGCGTCGCCGAGTCGGCTGCCAGGTTGCTGTCGGTGACCGTGAGAGTCACTGTGTAGCTCCCGTCGGCCTCATAGGCGTGGCTGGTAATTTCGCCCGAGGCTGTGGCCTGATCACCGAATTCCCAGCTATAACTGAGCATGTCGCCGTCGATATCGAAGCTGCCGCCCGCATCGAAGCTGCAAGCCAGCTCGGTGCAGCTGGCAGTAAACGATGCTGTCGGCGCATTATTGAAGCCCGGATCGAACACTTCGACAGGCAGCGTGGCAGTTGCCATCGCCCCTGCGTTGTCGGTCACCGTCAGCTCCGCGAGGAAACTGCCGCCCGTCATGTAGACATGCTCTACGGTCTCACCCGCTGCGGTCTGAAGATCCCCGAAGTCCCACGCGTACTCCACGATCTCGCCATCCGGGTCAAAGGAACCGGTGGCAGAGAAGTTGACGGTATCACCGACATAGTAGCTGGTGACCATGCTGTCGATGATCGCTTCCGGCGGCTCGTTGGTAACCCGGATACTGATGGTCTCGGAGCCGGTCAGGTTATCGTCATCTGTTACGGTCAGGCTGACCTCATAGGCGCCGGCCGCGGCATAGGTATGGGTAACGTCCTCGGTGGTGTAAACGCTGCCGTCACCGAGGTCCCACTGATAGGCCGTGATGCGACCATCGGGGTCAGCGGAGCCCTGTGCGCTCAGGAATACCGACTGGCCGAAGGTAACCGATGTGCTGCTGGCCGAAATCGCTGCCCGGGGCGGGGTCGATGCGTCGAGATTCACCGCATAGCTGACCGCCGCGGCGGCATCCACCCGGCCATGGCCGAAGACGTCGTCGTCGCCTGCAGCACCCAGGTCGAGCGCGGTGGAGAAGAGGCCGTTCTCGATGTCCTCTACAGAAAGTGCAGGGTTGGCGGCCACCATCAGAGCGGCAACGCCGGCCGTCAGCGGAGAGCTGAAGCTGGTGCCGCTGTAGTTGACGTAGCGGTTGCCCGGGTAAGTGGTGCGGATACCGACCCCGGGGCCGGTAACATCCACGTAGGAGCCCCAACTGGAGAAGCTGGCACGATTGTCGTTCTGGTCCGTCGCGCCGACGCCGACGAAGCTGGTGTAATCCGGATAGGTGGCTTGCTCCTGGCCCGAGTTGCCGGCAGACATGAACAGGAGACCGCCACGGGAACGCAGGTACCTGGCGGCTGAATCGATGGTGGCATACTGAATGCCACCGTAGCTGAGGTTGACAACCCTGGCGCCCTGATCAGCCGCATACTCGATGCAGCGTGCCATGGTGGAGATGTAGGCCGAGCTGTTGCTGTCGCTGATAGCGATCCGCACCGGGATAATGTCAATGTTCCAGTTCATACCCGCGACGCCCGTTGCATTGTTTCCCACCGCACCAAGCGTGCCCGCGGTGCCCGTTCCGTGGCCGTTCGCGTCGAAAATGTAGTCGGATCCGTCCTGGGCGTTGAACGCAAGGTCCGTGCGCAGGTTGGCCGCAAGATCCGGGTGATTGACATCGAAACCGGTGTCGCAGACGCCGACCAGTACGCTGCTCCCCGTCGTAACCTCCCAGGCCTGCTGACTCCCTACGACCCCGTGGTGCCACTGATTGTCAAAAGCCGGGTCGTTGGGCTGGAGGGTCGGCGCGACTTCGTAATCAGGCTCGGCGAAAAGCACCGGGGCACTGCGCTTGAGAATGCTGGCGATTGCCTTCTCGCGCCCAGGTTGATCGAAGGTAGCGATTCTCAGCTGCGAGCCTTCCAGCTCCCGCTCGCTGACGAGCCCCTGGCTATTCAGAAGCGCATTAAGCGCCTTCAGGTCGCGGGCTGAGGCACCGGGGTCGATCTTGTATATCACGGTGCCGGGGCGCACTGCCTGGGCGTCTTTCGGGGCGGCTGAGGCGCTGCCGGCGCCAGTGAGTACAGCGAATGCCGCGACAAGCGCCGCCGTGGACGCCTTGCGGGGAAAACGGGAAAGCATGGCAGAACACTCCCTAAGCAAGTAGGTTGGCAGCCCTCCTGTCTCCCTAGCCGGAGACGAGTGGCTTTGCGCCCCTGCATCACTGCAGGTTTGCCCTTATGAGGCGGTTGCCGCCTCGTTATGACATTAAGGGCTGAACGACACTTAGGCAAGATATTCGAGCCGGCAGGCTCTATGGCATGTTTAACTTCATCCCAGTGACATAACGGCAGTACTGGCAACAGGGGGCGGACCAAAGGAGTCGGTCGTTCGTGAACGCGCCCAGGCGACGAAGGCCGGCGCACATCGGCAGGAGAATAGATTTACTGCATTTTTGGGCTAGCCGTCCCATATCTGCTATCGTCGATCACGGGCCAATCGGGCCCTTAAACACAACAAGCAATGCGGTGAGGAACGATATGATTAAGAAACTTTTAGTCGGGCTGTCAACCAGCCTGGCCCTGCTGGCAGCGCCCACGCATGCAATTACCTGGGGAGAACCCGACGAGGGAGAGCACCCGGCGGTGGGTACGCTCCTCTTTGTGCAGAATGGCGTCGGATTTTTCAGTTGCACGGGCACGATGATATCCAAGCGCATCATGCTCACCGCTGCACATTGCGTGCAGGGTGAGGGAGTGATCAATGACACTACCTATGTGCGCTTTGAGGAGGATGCACTCAGTGGCATCGGGAATTACGGCTCACTGCAAGCGTGGTTCGACGCCGAGTGGCTCGCCACCGAGACGGTTATTGCGCATCCGTTATGGGACGACTACGCAGCCTTTCCGGCAACGTACGACATCGGGGTAGTCATCCTTACTGAAGATGTGCCGGAAGATGTGGTAGCCGCTTCGGAGTTTGCTACGCTACCCCCCGAGGGCTTTCTCGACATGCTCAAGGGACGCGACAAGCAGGACTTCACTTCCGTTGGCTACGGTCAACAGGGCACGCTCCCACCGTTCGAAATGAATGACTACGAGCGTTACAAGGGATCCGTACGCCTCCTGGAAACAAAATCACTGATCAGCGGCCAGGGCGAGCAGAGCGCCAAGTTCTCGAACAATCCCGGTGTTGGCGGCGGGACCTGCTACGGCGACAGCGGGGGTCCCACTTTCTACAAAGACACAAAAATTCTCGTCAGTGTGACCTCTTTCGGCTGGGCCAAGAACGGGAACTGTGTCGGCAACGACTTCAATTTCCGCACAGACGTTCCGGCTGCCATCGATTTCCTCGATGATATCAGGAGCGAATACGGTGACGACTAGGATCCGGTCGATGCCGCCTGGCTCTAGAGCGGCAGGCCGCAAAAGGTTTACATAACCAACAGGGGTTACAGCGATGTAGCCCCTTTTTTTGCGCCGAGGACAGTGCGCTGAGTACGGTATATAAGTATCGCGCAGCCAGGTCCACGCACACTCAGAGGTTGCGGCGGCTGAAACCCGTTTCCTTCACCCGGAACTCGCCAGCCGCAGTATTTCAGCGTTGTGATGGATGTATTTCCCCCCGCTGCTCTGGCTGCACAGCACCAGCATTGCAGCCGCGACGGTAGCAGCTGGTATGCCGGCGTAGCGGCCCAGGGGGCCTATCATTAGCCGGCTCAACACGGGATCCAGCCTTTGCAACAGCGCCTCGCCCGGCCTGCGCTCCTCGCGATGGCCCAGTAGCAGGCCGGGCCGCAGGATATCCAGGCGGGCGAACCCGAGCGCCGCCAGGTCCCGCTCGGTTTCCCCTTTGACCCGCGAGTAAAAGACCGGTGACCTGGCATTGGCACCGACGGCACTGATCACAATGAAGTGCCGAACACCCGCACTTTGGGCCGCTTGCGCGAAGTGGAGCACGGCATCGTGATCAACCGCGTAAAACGCAGCGCGGGAGCCTGCGCTGGCCATGGTCGTGCCAAGCGCGCAGAGCGCCACATCGGCGGGAGGCAGCGCAGGCCGCGTCGAGAAATCCGCTCGGATCGTCGCGGCAACACCCTCGACATCGCGGCGTCCCACCGCCGTCAGCGGATAGTCGACCTCCCGGGCCAGCCGGACGAATTCTTTCCCGACGAGCCCTGTCCCGCCTGCCAGCAAGCCGGTCATGGCAACCGCGGCTCCGGCCTCCCGAACGACAGCTTCATTACACCAGCGGGTTGGCCCCGCTCATGTAGATGTAGACCTCCTGGAACTTGTCACCGCGGATGCGCCAGAAGTTGGTGTTCTCGAGCAGCACGGTGTTGCCATCGGGGTCCTTCAGCTCCGCGGTGAAACACGCGGCGATGCGGCCGTTCTTCTCGTCGATGGTGCAGGTGAAGTCCCGGTGGATGATGGTCTCGTAGCTCTCCATGAAATCCACGAACATCCGCTTGATGCCTTCCTTGCCCACGTGCGTGGTGAAGGCGGTCTGCACGGTGATCATGGCGTTGTCGTGGAAGCAGTCCAGGACCGCGTCGAGATTCTTGGCGTCCACGTTGGCGAAGTACTTGTTGAGGGCGAGGTCGACCAGTTCGTCCCGGCCGAGGGTGGATTGGTATTGCATGGTGTGAGTCCTCTCGTTCGGTCGGGGATTACTTGAGCAGGTTCTCGCCGCTCATGTAGACATAGACACGCGTGAACTTGCCGTCCTTCAGGTAGAAGCGGTTGGAGTTCTCGTAGCGCAGTTCCTCGTCGGCGCCCTTGGGCGTGACTTCCACCGAGAACTGCGAGCAGATGGCCTCGTTCTCCGTATCGGCGGTGTGTACGAAATTGCCGTGCCAGATGCGCGAGTGGGCATCGAACAGCCCCTCGAACATCTTGCGGATGCCCTGGTCCCGCCCCTCGTGCACGGTCATCGACGTGACTTCCGTCAGCACCGCGTCCTCGTGGAAGCAGTCCAGCACCTGGTCCAGGTTGTAGTTGTCGACGCCGTCAAAGTAGCGCTTTGTCACGATGTCGATGTAGTACTCGTAAGGGTGTGCACTCATGGGTTGGCTCCTTGGTGACTCTCTGGATCTGCGACTGACTGTCGATCAGCGGTTGCCGCGGGCGAGAACGCCGGCGTCGTTGGGTGCCTCGGGGCTCGGGAACGCCGTCTTGCTCTGCGTCAGGCCCAGCTTGAGATACATCTTGCACAGCTCGAAGGAGACCTGCCCCGGGTTGATCACCGGCACAGGCAGCACGCTGGCCAGGTGGGCGTGGGACTGGTGCATGGTGGTCGAGCCCAGCACGATCACGTCGGCCCCGTCTTCCTCGATGGCCTTGAAGGACTCCTCCTCGAGGGCCTTGAAGACCACTTCCTCCTTGCCTTCGAGCAGCTCCGCGAGATCCGGCCGGGTATTGATGTGGCGCAGCGAGGCGCAGCGGCTCTCGAGCTTGTAGTCGCTGAGGGTCTTGCGGTAGAGAGCGAACCACTGCGGCCACATGGTGATGACGGAGAACTTGTGCCCGAGCATGCAGGCCGTGTGCAGGGAGGCCTGGCCCGGACCCACGACGGGGATCGAGAGGCGCGAGCGCAGGGCATACATGCCGGAGTCGCTGACCGTGTCGATGCAGACCGCATCGAAGCCTTCTTCCTCGGCCTTGATGCCGGCCTCGAAGACGCTCATGTCCATGAGCAGCGTGTCGTAGTAGCTGTCGCCCAGCGCCGCGCCCCAGGTGACGGCCTCGAAGACGACCTCGAAGCCCTCGCCGACCATCTCCGGCGGGATCTGTTCCGCGCGATTGGCCACGCCGGCCTCGTCCATCGGTATCGGTACGATGATCTTGATTCTTTTAGTCATGTTTGAATCCTATTCATGGTGGTGAACCCCCCCGCTCATGCGCTCAATTCTCCCGGCGCAAAGCGTGGAAGGCAGACAGAACGTGGGCCTGCATGAGCGCGCGGGCCAGTTCGCCGTCACCGCTGCGGAGGGCGAACACGATCTGGCGATGGTCCTGGTTACTCCGCTGCAGTTCTTCACGGTCGTAGGCCACCGCAGCGATAAACAGTACGCGCTGCTCGATCAAGCGTTCGAGCGTGGAGGATAGATGCTGGCTATTTGCCATGCTCCGGATATGCTCGTGAAAGCGGGCGTTGGCGGAGACAAACAAATCCAGATCCAGAGAAGGCTGTGCATTCACGGCTTCATCGATAGCCGCGCAGCAATCGAGCAGTATCTGGACGTCTGTCTCACCACACCTGGAGGCGGCACGGTAAGCCGCGTAGCCCTCGAGCAGCGCCCCGATATCAAACAGGCTTTGTTGATCATCCTCAGACCAGCGCGCGACGAAGACGCCCCTGTTCGGAGCAAATTCAACAAGACGCTCGCTAGCCAGCCGCCGCAGCGCGTCGCGTATCGGGGTGCGACTGACCCCACACTCCGCGGCCAGTTGGCGCTCTTTCAGGTGCTCGCCTTGCGCAAGGTCTCCCCTCAGAATCCGCTCCCGGATCCGCTGGTAGGCGAGCTCTGTAGCACTTTTTTCCTGGTGCGATTTATTCATGGGATAAAGGCGCCTTCCCGGGTTGAATCTCGGACGAACAATACTATGGGACGCCCCGTTGCGGGACCACTTCTCGAACGAGTGCAGTGACCCCACCATCTATAGTTCCGGGCAACCAACGAAGCCGAGCTGCAATCCGGAGAAGCCCGGTAACGGCACCCAAAGACCGTCGTTCTCTTCCGTGTAGCCTATCCGCGCTTCGTCAAGGTACGCTCGATAGCGGTCCAGATCGCTGCTTGCGAGGAGCAGTCTGTCCACGACGGCGGCTCCTCGATGGTCACGCTTCGATCCGGCGTCCTGTCGCAGGATCAGCCTGGGGGCTTGACTGTCCGCACCAGCGGCCTCCGCCCAGCCCTCCAGCTGTCCGAGGAGCGTCTCGGGGTCATCGCAGGAGGTCATAACCGCTGCTGCAGAGTGTGCGGCCCATGAAGCTGTGCGACCCGCCGGGTGGAACACAAGGTCTGGAGTCAGCTGCTGAACCCAGCAAGTCAGTGCACTGAGGTTGGTGTCGGCAAGAGCAGAAAACCAGCGGAATCTCGCCACGGAACCATCCGCGTGTGCAATGCTGCGGCTTGCGTCAAGCACGTCAGAAAGCTCAAGCCCGCAGCCCCCCATCGCGGCATGACTAGCAGCTGCCTCCTTGCAAGTAAACGCAACGATTCGCGTCCCTGGCCCATACTGCTCCAGGTAAGGAACCAGGTGATTATCGCTCCGGCCAGGGTCCGGTGCGGAAATTTCGATGTAGAAGTTGGAAAGCACGATATGGGCGCTGTGCTGGCCCAGGCTTACCTTTTCTCCGCCGTGCATACCGTAGAGCGGCTCTGGCCTGGAGACCCTGAACCCCAGGTTGGTAAAGGCATCGATAAGCGGCTGCAGCTGGTATGCGACGATCCCCACATGATCGACAGCGGGCATCAATCCCTCTGCAACTGACTGAAGACTGTCAGGGGACGCCGACATGACAGGCGCACTAGTAATTTGGCGGCCGATGGTAGGCCGAGGCGTACCTCATGAGCTCCGGCGGCAGCTGCGGCCGGTACTCGGGCTCCCAGCAGAACGGTTTTTTCTCGGTGTCGAAGTGATTGACCAGCGGTCCGCCGATCGTGCGCACAAAGAGGTGGTAGCCCGTATCGGTTCCCGCGGGACCGTGGTACACGTCCTCACGCCACCACGCGTAACCACCGGGCCCCATACGTCCACAGTCGCCCCAGACGTACTCCCCCTCCAGGCAATAAAGCTCCTCCACCATCGGGTGCGTCCATTGCGGCTTGGCCATGCCGGGCGGAACACGGTGCGGCGGCGAGCAGTAAAGGAAGGAAACCTCGCCGGTCTCCGGATCTTCGCGCAGCGGCTTGATCGCCACACCAGGCGCCAGCTGGGGATCGACGAGGCCCGGATCCCATTCCATGGTCAGGGGGTCGACGAAGCGCACCAGGCGATCTTCCCTGAACCCTGCTTCCGACGCGCCCGCATGAAGCGCCGGGTGCCCATGGTACATCGCCAGCAGTACGGCACCTCGAGAGCTGCTTGCCCGCTCTCGCGGATAACCAGCCGGCAGGAAGGCATAACTGTGCTTGCTGTACTCCTGCCCGCTCAGGGTCAGGCTGCCATCAAGAACCAGGAACTCTTCATCACAGCCAAGATGTTCGAGCTCCGCCGCGCTCCAACCTGCAGGAAAGCGCACGATGCAGGTCGCTGCGCCGTTGCTATCGTCGATGCTCAACTGCTTGACGTCGACATCTCCCCGTCCTCCGCTATGAAGGCCTCTTTTCCAGGGCAGGTTCTGAGCCTGGATGAACATGATATGTGGTCTCGCCATAATCGATTTACTCCTGAGAGGAACTGATAGTGGAACAGTCGTCCTGCGTGCGGCGCATTTGTTAGTTTGCTGCCAATCGCGGCCCCGGGTTGAGGTCAGCATTCTCCTGCAGCTCGACAAGGCGGGCGAAGCCTCTAAGGCAGATCAGCAGCGCGACGAGCGACAGCAAGCCACCGATGGCGCCGACCGTCGCCATGGCATGATGAAGGCGGTCATCACTCTGATAGATGAAGTCAGTGAACAGGGCGACAGCCGTGCCCCCAAAGCCAATTCCCGTGAGATTGACCACGAACAGATACAGTGCGGAAAGCTGCGCACGCATGTTCGAGGGTGAGATCAGCTGGATAGCCAAGGCGGCCGGTCCGAAAGGAAAGCTGGCGAAAAACAGTAAGGGACAGAACATCAGCAGCGTCAGCGGGTACGGTGTCAGGGGCGTGAGCACGGCAACAGGAAGCAGGATTACCGCACCGGCGAGTCCGGCGCGCAACGGCGCATCGCGATATCCGCGCCGCGTCAGGAAATCGCTGAAAAGGCCGCCCGCCACTATCCCGCTACCGCCGAACACGACAGCGATGATGCCGAGCGCCCGACCGGCTTCGGCACGCGGCACGTCGTGGATACGAATCAGATACTCCGGTGCCCAGCTCATGATTGCGTTGAACAAAAGGGTCATCATGGCAAAACCGGCGAAATGGAAAACGAATACCTCCCAGTGGCGACCAAAGTGCTGCAGTGCCCTGGCAAAGGAGGCCTGGCCCAGGTCGCGGTGACGGCTCGATCGAGCAGGCTCTCGCAGCGTAAGCACGAGCAGGGAAAGAATCAGTCCCGGAAAACCGATCGTCACGAAAACGGACTGCCATGGGCGCAACGTACCGAGCAACGGCAGCGACAGGCCATCCCGCTGTTCGAAGAAAGCGAGCAATTCCGCACCCAGAACGAAGGAGAGCCCGATACCGATGAAGACCCCCGATGCGTAGATACCGAAGGCCCGGCCCAGCCGTTCCCGGGGAAACATGTCGGTGAGCATCGAGTAAGCGGCCGGCGATAAGGCCGCCTCGCCAACGCCGACCCCGACCCTGGCAAGGAAAAGCGCAGGGAATGTTCGGGTCAGGCCACACAACGCTGTAGCCAGGCTCCAGACGGCGACACCTGTAGCGATCAGATTGCGACGGTTGCCGCGATCGGCCAGCCATGCGATCGGCACGCCCATCGCGGTATAGAGAACCGCGAAGGCAAGCCCCTGAAGCAGGCTGAACTGAGTGTCGGAAATCCCCAGGTCCGCGCGGATGGGGCCGACCATGAGCGACAGTATCTGCCGGTCGATGTAAGAAAAGGTATAGGCTACCGTGAGGAGCCCAACCGCGTACCAGCGCATGAAATCGCCCTGCCTTCCAGTCATGCTTCACTGCTCGGACAGCGCGTGCGGTCAATCGGCTGTACATGCCTCACGGCGCCGCCCTCAGAAGCTGCGCTGAATATTCAGGCCCCAGCTGCGCCCGGCTGCCGGGTAGCCAAGAGCGCTGCCGATACCGAGCGGGTCGCGGTCTGCATCGGAAGTGGATGTGAATCGCACACCCGTATGGAAGTAATCTTCGTCGGTCAGATTACGACCGGCGAGCGTTACTTCCCATAAACCATCAGCACTGGCCCAGGACAGGCTTGCGTCAAAAAGACCGATACTTGCCTGGGCCACGTCGTTCTCATTGAACTGTGAGAAGTAGACGCGGGACTGGTACATGTAGCGGCCGCTGAGGATCAGGGAACTCCCGTCACCAAAACTGTGCATATAGCTGGCATGCAGTGTGGACTTCATTTCCGGCGCGTTCGGCATCCGGTTACCGGAGAGATCGAGCACTCGAGGAGTGCCATCCGGATTGTTGCCAAGTCTATCCGAGAACTCGTCGTACTCCGCATCCAGGAGCGAAAAGGCAAGACCTACTTCCAGGGCAGGCAGCGGCCGCGCAACAACTTCACCCTCCATGCCATAGATCGTCGCTTCCGCGGCATTCGTAGTCAGTGTCAGGTTGTTGATGAAAGTAGAAACCTGCAGGTCCTGGTAGTCGTAGTAGAACGCGCTGGCGTTGACACGCAGCGTGTTGTCGAACCAGTCGGACTTGATGCCCGCCTCCCAGGCAGAAAGTTCTTCCGGGTCGTAGCTCGGGTTCGCGTCGAGGCTGTTGAAGCCGCCGGACTTGAAGCCCTCGGACCAGCTCAGGTAGAGAAGCACATCATCCGTGGCTCGATACTCCAGGCCCACCTTGGGCGTCGTATCGGACCAGCTTTCCTTGTCGTCACGGTTGCTGAAAACCAGCGGATCCGACGGCGAGTTGAGGCCTTCGAGGTCGAAGACCGCGCCGACTGAACTGGTGTCCTCTTTCGTTTCCTTGCTGTAGCGCAGCCCGAGGCTGAGGTCCAGGCGCTCCGTAATACCGTAAGTCACCTCTGAGAAAATCGCGGATGCCTCTGTTTCATTGGTGCTGGGAATCACGAATGACCCCCGAGACCCGGGCGAACTCGCGAACAGCGGGCGTCCACCGGCACGGACCAGCCCGAGCGCTTGTTCCTTGTCTTCCTTGAGATAGAAAACACCTACCAGTGCACGGAGCCGACCGCCGTCGTCGAAACCCAGGCGAAGCTCGTGTGAAAGCTGATCCGTGTCATATGCGTACTGGGTGCGGGTGATATCGATTTCGGTGCCATCGGTATTGAAGAGAAACTCGCCGTTGAAGTCCCGGTAGCCACTCACGCCACTGACGGTCCAGGCGTCATTCAACGCCCACTCCAGCTCCGCGGTGAACCCACTGGTATCCCACTCATTGAAGGACTGCAGGTCGTTGCGAATCTTCCCGAAACTGGGGGGAGGCGCGGCGCCCAGCACCTCTGCCGCGCCCAGGTTGTCGCGGGGCCGGACAGAGGTATTGCCGTCTTCGGATTGCGTGCCGTCCGCGATGAGCGTCAGACGAAAACGGTCATTGGGAGTGAACCGAACACTGCCGCGCACCTGCTGAATATCGTTGTCGTCAACATCTACGCCACCCGAGGGATTGATGTTCTCGGTATACCCATCATCCTGCATGTGGCGGGCCGCGACGCGGACACTGACCTGCTCGCTGACCGGGCCGCCGATGGCGGCGCTCAGCTCGCGACGGTCCCAGCTCCCGATACCGCCACGGACATAGCCTTCCCAGCTGTCACCAGGGCGGCGCGAGAGAATATTGATGGCACCGGCTGTTGTGTTGCGCCCATAGAGAGTACCTTGCGGTCCCCGCAGCACCTCTACCCGCTGAATGTCGAGAAACTGGTTGAGGGCAAGCTGGTTGCGTCCCTGGTAGACACCATCCATGTGTACCCCGACGGACGGGTCTGCCGCGATGCCGAAGATGTTTGTGCCCACGCCCCGGAGATAGATCTGCGCCTCGCCCGCAGCTTCGCTATAGGCCATGCTCGGCGTTTGCGCGGTGATCGATTCGATCGTGTCCTGGTTGTAGCGTGCTAGCGACTCACCATCGATCGCCGTTATCGACACGGCGATATCCTGTATTGAGGCCTCGCGCTTCGTTGCCGTGACCACGACTTCCTCGAGCGCGCCGGCACGATCCTGCGCACAGGCCAGGCTTGAAACGCCGAGGCCCATGGTTCCCGCTACCGTGTAAACGACACCCTTCTTGACTGTAAGCATGCTGGTTTCTCCCGCACTTGCGTGACGACACGTCGACCGTTCTTCTAACGCAATGGTATACCATTTAAACCATTAATCAAGTTTTCGGCCAAATAAATTGCGATATTCCTGATTTATGGTATACCGATATCAGCATCAACGTCGCCAATGCCCCGAGTCTGACTGCTTCCCGGCGCAGATCGCCGCAGTCGAAAGAAGGTCACCGGTAGCCCGGTGATCAATAGAGGGTCCGGAGACCCTCGCAGCGGCGGCGCCAGACAGCTACGCTATCCTTCCAACCTCGCTCCCCAATTTCAGGTAACAGCACTGGTTGTGCGGCCCATTGACGTAATCAGGGAAGGGTTCCCCGGGGAAAGATCTACAAGCAATCGATAGAGGCGACACCGTGAAGACTGGAAACCTTTTCCTCGCAGCCGCCCTGGTTACCGTCCCCTGCCACGCCAGTGATCCTTTCGCATGCGTCGACGACAGTGTGGTAGCTGCCTTTCTCGGTAACACCTTCCAGGGCGGCCAGCCTACGTTTTCCACGGAAGCGCCGGCGGACTTCACGAAGCTCGCGCTCCCGGAGGGTTTCGCCCTGGTTGGCAGCAAGGTCGAAGGCACGGGCAGGACACTGGTCTATCGCTCAGAGGATGAGAAGGGACCCGCCTACCATGCGGCCATCGACGCCATGGAAGACGATGGCTGGTGGGAGCTCGGAAGCCCCGGCCAGGTAGGGGGAGGCTTCCAGACGCAACGCCTACCTAGCTACTCATTGCTATGCCGCGAGGGCCAGAAGCTGTCCCTGGTCATCACTGCATGGAAGCGCGACGGCATGACATTCGTTTCCTACGCGGAAGGAACGGGCGGCATGCGCTGTGACCGCCCCGGAATTCCAGCCTGGGTATCACGTCCTGGAGATCGCCGAATGCCGGACCTCTACCTGCCGGACGGCATCGACGGAGGCTACCCGGGAGCCAGCGGCGGCGATAGCCAGCAAACCTCCTACATCGATGTCGCAGCGCTTGAGGACAGGCAGGCGATGGCAGCGCACCTCGAGACTCAACTGCGTGAGCAAGGTTGGCAGCACCGGGGCAGCTGGGCGACTGACGACGCCATCGGGTCGGCCTGGACCCGAAAGCTCAATGCGGAAGGCCTCGCCGTGGCGAACCTGCTACTGATGCGCAGAAGTGATAGCACCGAGCGCCTCAGCATCAACGTAGCCTGGAATGATGGGACAAGCGGTGATCAACTCTGGGGCAGCCCTGCCGGCGCTACGGGGCAGCGCTTAATGCGTGTTCCGATGCCGGAGGAATAGCCCTCCAGGGTCCACACTGATGAAGCCTCGAACGCTGCTTCACGCTGAAAATCTGTGTCCACCGCGGCTGCCGCCGCCCGGGCCTCTCCCTTTCACGCTGGCGACCCTGCTTCTGCTTGCGTGCAGCGAACCCCACGGAGGCGAGTGCCTGACCGAGCAACGTGCACGACAGGAAGCCAGGCTGGAGCAACACGAACTGGCGCAGGCGGCATTGGCGCTGGATGCGCTGAGCGAGCGGGCGACGGAGTGGCACGTCTGGCGCGACGAGAGCAATAGGCAGGAAGACCGGCGCCTGGCAGATTGCGCAACCCGAGCCGACTGCATCTCCGCGGAGCACGACTACAGCGTGAGGCAGGTTCCCGATCGCTTCAGGGAGGTTCTGGATGTCCTCGGAAAGCTGAGAAACCTAGTAAGCAGCGACAGGTATCGTGACCGCTTCAATGACTTGTACCACGGCCAATCCAGCAACGACCCCCTCACCGGTGATGCACCCCTTGAAAGTGAAGAAGCGCGCGTGCAACGAGAGCTATCCAGGATTATCACCACCGCCTACGCCCTGGCCGGCGAAGAGCTCGGCTTCCATCCGGCCACGTTCCAGCGGGGCGCCATCAGCGCTTGTAACGAGAACGGCTTCACCTTGCCGGAAAGCATGCAGCGCGATTGAAGCCAGCCCTGCTTTCATCTGTCAGACTGGCGGTTTAGTTCGGAGAAACCATGAACACTTCAACCATCGCTCGTCGCGCACTGCTCGGCCTGCTGACGCTCGCCGTGCTCCTGCCGTTCCCGGCTTCTGCGCAGACCGGTTGCGATCCAGCCTTCGTTGAAGATCGACCCGCCGCAGGCGCTATTTTCGTCTATCCAACGGGAGAAGACGACAGCGCGAACCTGCAATGTGCCCTGGAGCTCGCCACGGAGAAGCGGGTGGCTAATGTGCGCCTCGCCAGAGGCGAGTTTGCCGTGTCCGGGGTAGAGATCTATGACTTCTACGGCACGCTGCAAGGTGCGGGACGTTCCAGCACGGTGCTCAACCTCTACCCCAATGGGGTGTCCTGCGGCACGGAGAGGCAAACGCCGCTCACCTTTCGCCGCGGCGACTTCAAGATCAAGTACCTGACCATTCGCGCACTGTCGACATGCCAGGGGACAGACAACAGCTACACCGCGATCGCGCTCTATGGCAGGCCGAAGGGTGCAGGCTGTGATCCGGACGTGCTCTTCGCCCGCTTTGAGCGCATCACGATGGAAACCGATGAACAGGAGGGCGAGAACCGGATTACTGCGGTCAGAGCAGGCGCTGAAGCGGCCTTTACCCTCGATGGCTGCAGCCGGTTCCTGCTCGGCAAACTCGATGTCTGGCGGTCCACCTTCCGGGGCTTCAATCGGGTTATCGCTGCCAGGATGCAGGGGCACGCCACCGTCGATATCTCCAACAATCGATTTGAAAACTGCACCAACGCCTTCAATACCGACCTCGCGAGCCAGGACACCAGCATCGTGGGGAACTACTTCGGTCCCGACGCAGAGAGCCGTAGCCGGCGGAGTGTGGCAATTGCCCATGGCAGAGCAAGAAATTTCGACCCCAACGACATCCGGGTCGAGAGAAATACCTTCATCCTCAACCAGGGCGGTAGCGCCTTCACCACGGTAGGAAGAGCCGAAGACATCACGCCCCGGCAGAGTGCCATTACCATCGCCAACAACCTGATAGAAATCGAACAATCAGCCGGTCCAACTTCGGTGGCAGTGATCAATATCGACGCCTACAACGGCGGGGTGATCAAGAACAATCTAATGACTGGCACAGCGGCCCGGAACGGTGTCCTTTTCTCTGGCGCGCGGATGATTGATGGGTGGCTGATCGACGGCAACGACTTCGGAGGTAATCCGATAAGGTTCGATCCCTACATAGGAGTAACCATCGGCGACAACTTCATCGGCGAAGACCAGAACACGACCGTCATCTACGAGGGATTCTGAGTCCCCGCTGAAGCAGCGAATGCTCCTGCTACGGGCGCCGGTCTGTCGGGACTACCACTTCAGCAGGAATCTGCTAGCTTTAAAGCTCCCTCTACAGGAGCCGAACCATGGATCTGCTAGCCACCGGTGCCCAACTGCTTTCCTCCCGCCTTGGCCTCAACGTCGATACCGACACCGTCGCCAATGCGCTGCAGAGTCTCCTCGGAGACGGCGCAGGCAACCTCGATATCACCGGCCTGGCCAGCCGCTTTGCCGCCAGTGGCGGCCTGCAGGATGCACTGAAGTCCTGGCTGGGCGATGGCGAGAACGCCCCGATCTCGGCAGACACGATCCTTGACGTGCTCGGCCGCAGTGACGTGGCCTCGTTCGCCGACCAGGTGGGGACGGACACGGAAACAGCGGCTAGCGGGCTCTCCGATGTGCTCCCGCAGTTGCTGGACCAGGCGAGCTCTGGCGGCGAACTGCTGACCTCCCTGGGGGGTGCCGAGGGGCTACTGGGCATGGCCAAGTCGTTCCTGCGTTAAGTACCCGTAGCTCGCCCAATCCCCTTTGCGCCAAGCCAGGCGGGAGGGCTCTACCACCCTGTTCTCGAGGGCGGAATAGTGGCGAACCCTTCATTGGGAAGGAACTCGTGAGCACCGGTCATGGGGCGACAGAACCGGTCACGATTCCACTGGCAATGTGAGCCGCGAAAACATATCTTGTGCTTAGCCGATTCAGCGACCGGCATACAACGATAACTGAGGTGCCACATGTTCCAGCCCCGACTCATCCGCGCCACCCTGTGCGCTGCGGCGCTCTGCCCGGCTTACCCGGCCCTGTCCCAGGCGGTCCTCGAGGAAGTGATCGTCACCGCGCAGAAGCGCGAGCAAAGCCTGCAGGACGTGCCCATCGCGGTCACTGCCTTCAGCGGCGAGCGACTGCAGGAGAGCGGGGTCCGCGACTTCTTCGAGGTGTCGAACATCGACCCGGCGCTGAGCGTCGGCAAGAGCCAGACGTCCACCGCAACCAGCTTCAGCATCCGCGGGGTGTTCACCAGCTCCCAGAACTTCGGCCTCGAGTCCTCCGTGGGCCTGTACGTCGACGGCGTCTACCGCGCCCGGCAGAGCGCCATGATCAACAACCTGGTCGATGTCGCCTCCGTCGAGATCCTGCGCGGCCCGCAGGGCACGCTGTTCGGGCGCAATACCCCGTCCGGCGCGGTCTCGCTGAACAGCCGCAAGCCGGACTTCGAGGGCGAGGGCTACCTGGAGGCCAGCGGCGGCGACCTCGACCTGTTCAGCATCGACGGCGCCAAGTCCATCACCCTGATCGATGACGAGCTGGCGATTCGCGCCACCGGCTTCTACATGGAGCGCGACGGTTACATCGATGTCCTCGATCTTGGCGACGAGGTCCTCGAGGATCGGGACCGCTGGGGCGGCAGGCTGCAGGCGCTGTGGCTGCCGACGGACGACCTGTCGATCCACCTGATCGCCGACTACTCCGAGATCGACGAGGTCTGCTGCGCCGCGGGCAACTATGTCAACAACCTGCAGGCGCAGCAGCTGCCACCGGGGGCGGCGCCGGTGTTCGGTACCGATAACAACGTGCTAGCGGCAGGCGGCACGGTCATCGACCAGGACCGGTTCTTCGACTACGAGGTCGCCTCCAGCTTCCTGCCCACCTCGCAGAACGAGGACAAGGGCCTGTCGCTGCAGATCGACTGGGCGCTGCCGGCCTTCGACCTCACCAGCATCACGGCCTACCGCGAGTTCGACTCCTTCGACAACATCGATGCCGACTTCTACGACATCGACGCGCTGATCCGCAGCAACGACGCCCGGCAGAGCCAGTTTTCCCAGGAGCTGCGCATCGCCGGCAGCACCGACAAGCTCAACTATGTCGCCGGCCTCTTCTACTTCGGGCAGGAGCTGGACCTGCAGGCCGACACCATCGTCGGCGAGGACACGGGGCAGCTGGTCGGCGTCCCGGCCGCCCTGTTCCCCGCCGGCGGCCTGGCACGCAACGTCTCGGCACAGGACAACAAGTCCTACGCGGTCTTCGGGCAGGTCGACTACAACCTGACAGACTCGCTTCTGCTCACGGCGGGCCTGCGCTGGACCCGCGAGCAGAAGGACATGCAGAACTTCTTCACGGAAGAGAACCCCGGCATAGGCTTCGCCTTCTTCCCGCCGCTCGCTTCGCGCGAGGACGTCGACGAGGATATCGACGACGACCAGGTCACCGGTACCGCGAAGCTCAGCTGGTTCGCCCGGGAAGACATGATGTTCTACGTCTCCTACGGCACGGGCTACAAGGCCGGCGGTGTCAACACGGACCGCATCCAGCAGGCGCTGAACGTGGTATTCGACGCGGAGACCTCCGAGGCCTGGGAAGTCGGCATGAAGGCGGAGTTCCCGGGGCAGGCGCTTCGCGTGAACCTGGCGCTGCACAGGACCGAGACCGACGACCTGCAGACGATTTCCTTCCAGGGCACGGGCTTTGCGCTGCAGAACGCCGGCGTCGCGGAGGCACAGGGCGGCGAGCTGGACCTGCTGTGGCAGCCGCTCACCAACACTACCGTCACGCTCGGCTACGCCTACAACGACGCCGAGTACGATGATTTCCAGGCCGGTGACTGCTGGATCGGCACGCCCTTCCACACCGGCCAGCCCGACCCGCGGGCCAACGGCGACGGTTCCTGCGATCGCTCCGGAGGCCTCCTGTCCGGCAACCCGGAACACACGATGGTCACGTCGCTGCGCCAGGACTTCGCGCTCTCCAGCAACCTGACCGCCTTCCTCTACGGGGAGTACATCTGGATCGACGAGCGCATGACCGACGTCAACAACGACCCGCTGAAGCTCGCCGACGACTACAGCATCATCAATCTCCGCGCCGGCCTGATCATCGAGGACTGGGACGTGCAGATCACAGCCTGGGGCCGCAACGTGGGTGACGAGGACTACACCAACACCATCGCCGACGCCGTGGCACAGCCGGGGCGCATGATCGCCTACTTCAACGAGCCGGCCACCTGGGGCATCAACGTGCGCAAGGACTTCCGCTAGCGCCCGGCAATGCCTTGAACAACGGGCAGCGGCGTCACGTCGGGACGTTCTGCGAGCGGAAAGCGTCAGGCAGCGGAAGGTGCGCAGACCAGCCTGGTCGGCGTTGCGAGCTATCAGTCGAGATTGACGCCTCGCCGCCACTGGCGGATAAATCCGCCCCGTTTGCCGTGACGAATACGCATTTCCAGCGTATTCGGGTGCACGCCCAACGCTATTGAAAGCCGGCACACCGTTTTTTCGTAAAGAGCTCGAGCGGCGCGGCGCAGCGCCCCGGCACCGGGGCGGCCGCGAGTCACGGGTGGCAGAGACTCAAGCTCATGATCATGCTCGCGCGTGGCGACGTAGCGGTTGAAGACATGCTCATGTACTGCGTCGTGCTGCCCGGTAAAAAAGTTACGGCGGCCACCGGTGCACACAGCCAGCACAGTCACCCGCGGCACCCCGACGATGGCCCGGCCACTTCGCCAGGCTCGGAACAGCCAGTCCTGTGACGGCGTGACATAGGTTTCGTGCTCCAGCCGCCAGGGTCCTGCCTGCCTGGCCAGCGCTGTCGGCATGAACCAGCTGGAGGCGATCTGCCAGCGCAGCGGGTCGTAGGCGGGTAAACGCTCGGTCGGCCCGGTCCGGCGCAGCATCAGGCGGGGAGGAGTCGGCGCGTCTGCCTCGGCTTCGTCTTCAGTCTCCATGATCCTGATATCGGCATACCCGGCAAGCAGGATGCTGTCCGGGTAGTCCTGCGCCGCCTTCAGCATGTCACCCAGGTGGCCGGGCAGGAACAGGTCGTCATGGTTGAGGAAGCAGAGATAGCTTCCCCGAGCCATTGTCACGCCATGATTGTTGGGCGTGGCCTGCTGGCCGCTGTTGGCCGGAAGGTTCACGAAGCGAATGCGGTCGTCGGCGAAGGCCGCGACCACGGTTTCCGTATCGTCCGTGCAGTGGTCCCCGACGACGATGAGTTCCCAGTCCTGGAACTCATTCTCCAGGACGCTTCGCACCGCGTAGCGCAGCACGTGGCTGGCATTATAGGTCGCCGTGATGATCGAGATGGTGGGTGCTTCGCTCATGCGACCCCGCAGACCCGGTCGGCGATTGCCATGCCCGTCAGCGGCGCCAACGTGTACTTGCCCGTATCCACCGAGTGATAACCGTCCCGGCTCTGGATGCCGACGGCATAGCGATCGTGAAGTCGCGTGGTGCGATGATCGACATCTTCGGTGCCCAGGGCATAGATTACGCCGCCTGCAGGATCAACCGCGGTTTCGGGATAGTCGAGCCTCGCAAGGTCTGCGCAACGCAAGCGCCACTCGCCGAGGCTCCGCCGGAACACGACCATGCGCTGCTCACGGCTGTAACCTGCGTCCCACTCCGGAGGCACCTCCTCCACGGACATTCCGGTGCGACCGGTGGGATACCAGGAGAGAAAAAAGCCCCGCTCACCGAAGTTGACCACATCCCCGAACGGTCCCTGCACGCAGGTCAGGGAGGGCAACTGATCCGGCTGCAGCCTGTAGGCGACCCGGTTGCCGAACTTGTAGCGATGTGACCAGGGTGCAGAAGGCACAATGCCCAGCGGGCGATCGAGGGGAAGCCGCCTGAACCAGGCAGCGTTCACCACCTGGCTGAACTCGGCGGTCCCGGTTTCGCCGTTATGCGCCACGGCAACCCGGTAGCCTCCGCGCTGGCTGGGTTCTACCCCGGTCACCGCGTGCTCTGTAAAGAGGGTAACGCGCGACTCGGCGGCCAGCGATTCCCTCAGGAGGCCGGCGATATGGCGGGGGTCTACGGCATACTCGGTGGTCTGCAACAGGTGCTCGATGTACTCGGGGTTGATGCCGTGCGGGAAGCGTACCTCCGGCACCCGCTCGAAAGCGGCACCGACCCCGAGTCCAAGGTAATCCAACCCTGTCGCAGCGGCGCGTTGCCGATAGTAGTCGACACAGGCCGTGTAATGCTCGATCAGTTGGGGCAGTGCCATCAGGCTGCCGCGATGGACACCGTAGAAAAAAGGCGTCGATACGGCCGCGGCGGCGTTGTAGTCAGTCCAGCGCTTGAGGTAGTCCTCGAAGACCAGGGCGCCCTCGATCATCTTTCGGGCCGTGCGCCGGCTGCCATCCATCGCGTAGATAAAACCCAGATGAACCTTGCCCTCGTTGACATAGCTCGCCTCGGCAACGGCTTGCTGCCCCCGCTCGAAGAGGGTGACGCGATAACCCCGGGCAGCCAGTTCCAAGGCGGCACAAGCGCCGGCAGCGCCGGCTCCGATAACGGCGATGTGTTTTGGGTCCAGGCGGGTGGGGGTTGATCGTTCCAGTGGTAGCGGGGCCGTCCTCACGCGGCGTACTCTAGCGGGTCGTCCAGTTTGGTGCCAGCTTGAGACTCCATAGTAAACCGTGAAAGGCAGCGCAATAGCGGACTTAGCCAGGTGCTCGCCGCCGCCTCACGGCTTCTCGAAAACCATGAAGTGTTGCTGCGGCAAAAAGTCTTCCGTCCTGAGATGACTGAGCCCGATCGCGCGCATCTCCTCGACCGCCTGCCGCTCGCTCATCTTGTGCAGCGGCTTGATCGGGACGGCGGGGTCTTCCGCGCGGTACTCGATCAGGATCAGCTTCCCACCGGGCCTGAGCGCATCGACCATGGCGGTGCCCATCTCGAAGGGGTGGGAGAACTCGTGGTAGGCATCGACCAGCAGGATCAGGTCGACACCGGCCCGCGGCAGGTTGGGGTCCGTGACGCTGCCGAGTACCGTCTCGATGTTGGCCGGGGCGCCGTTCTGCTGGCGCTCCTCGATGATGGCGAGCATCTCCGCCTGGATGTCGACGGCCAGCACGGTTCCCCGGGGCACCCGCTCGGCGATGGGGATGCTGAAGTAGCCCGTTCCCGCGCCGATATCGGCGACGACATCGACTTCCTCCAGGGGTAAGCTCGAAATCAACAGGTCGGTCCGCTCCTGCTGCTCGCGCGCCGGGCGCTCGAGCCAGCCGGCCCCACGGTGGCCCATCACGTGAGAAATCTCGCGGCCCATGTACACCCTGCCGATGCCATCCCGCGACGGCGTTCGTTCGCTGTAAAGGCTCGCCTCGGCGGTCGAGCGGTCGCCGGCGGTAGACGGCCCGCCGCAGGCACTCGCCAGGGCCAGGAGGCCGACCGCCAGCAGGGTTGTTTTCATTTCCGCCATGCCTTGTCCTCGTGCTGCTAGCGCTCCCATAGGAGTCTACGCAGCCGCATCGTGGCTAGCCCAGCGCTTCCGAAAGGGCCCCCAGCTCCTCCGCGAGCAGGTCATAGACGACCCGGATACGGCGGCTGGTGTGCAGCTCGCGGTGGGACACGAGCCAGATCGGGATCGGCGGGTTGAAGCGGTCCGGCAGGACACACACGAGATCGGGGAAGAACCCGCCGGTATCCATGGGCAGGAAGCCGAAGCCCAGCCCCTCGCGGATGAGCTGCAGCATGCAATTGCCGCTGCCCGACGACACCCGGAATTGGTCGAGGTGCAGTTCGAGCCCCTGCTCCGCGAGCCCTTCGAGCAGCGCTGCCGTATCGTCTATGCCGACGAAATCCTGGTCCTTGAGGTCGTCGAAGTCGCGCGGCATGCCGACCCGGTCCAGCAGGCTGCGCGCGGCATAGATGCGGCCTCGCAGGAAGCCGACGCGGCGGGCGATGAGATCGGGCTGTGCCGGTTGCGCATGGCGGATGGCGATGTCGGCCTCGCGCCGGATGAGGTCGCGGACCTGGTCCGAGGCCACCACCTCGACCACGATTCCGGGTGCCTGTTCGCGCAGCTTGCGCAGCATGGGCGGCAGGCAGTAGGTCGCCATCATCTCCGACGCCGTAATGCGCACGCGACCCTCGATCGCCTGGGACTGACCAGACGCCGCGAGTGACACCCGGTTGGCCGCCTCGCCCATCGCGCGCACGTGTTCGAGCAACTCGAGACCGGCAGCGGTCAGTTGCAGCTTCCGGTGCCCGCGTTCGAACAGGGTCACGCCGAGCGACTGCTCAAGGCCCGTCACCTGGCGGCTCAGCGTCGGCTGAGTCTGCTTGAGCGCCCGGGCGGCTGCGGAAAGCGAGCCCTCTTCAGAGGCGACGAGGAACGCCCGGACCTGGTTCCAATCGAAGGCGACGTCGCTCCAGTTCATTGTTTTGCGTATGTCTGACCCAATTATTTCAGCATTCTATATGCAATGTATGCATGGTCCAATAAGCCCTCAGACAACGCCAAACCCGCAGAGGACGCCATCGTGGCCGTGACATCATCGGAATTCTGGGACCGGGTCGCTCCCGATTACAGCAGGCAAGCCATCGCCGACACCGAGACCTATGCCCGCAAGCTGGCAGCAACGCAGGCGCTCATGCAGCCCTCGATGGCTGTACTGGAATTCGGCTGCGGTACCGGGTCGACGGCGCTGGAGCACGCAGGCCACGTGGCGCAGATCGACGCGACCGACGTGTCGGCGGCGATGATCGCGATCGGACGGCGGAAGGCGCAGGACGCCGGCATCGAGAACGTCAGCTTCCGGCAGGCCGGTGTGGAGGACTTCGAGGCGCCGGACGACAGCTACGACATGGTCCTGGCGCTGAACCTCCTGCACCTGGTGCCGGACCGAAGGGCCGCCCTGGCCAGGGTTCACAGACTCCTGAAACCCGGCGGCTTCTTTGTCTCCAGCACGGTCTGCCTCGCCGACCGGCTGTGGTTCCTGAGGCCCGTCATTCCGGTCATGCAATGGCTGGGCAAGGCACCCTACGTGAGCTTCCTGCGTGCCGCAGACATGCTGCGGGAGGTGGCCTCTGCGGGCTTCGAGGAGCAAGAGCACTGGACACACGGCCGCACGAACAGCCTGTTTCTCGTCGCAAGAAAAGCCGATTCACCCTGACGCGGGAGCGGCATCCGCTCGATCACCCGTGAACGCCCGGGCACTCGACAGTCCCGACACTACCCGCCAACACTCTCTACGCGCCAAGGGCGCACCACAGCAACAGGAAACCCGACGTGAAAGCCCTCAGACCGCTCGCCATCTTTATCGCCATTCACCTGGTCAGCGCCGGCTGCGCCCACACGCAGGGCCCGGACCCGCAGCAGCCGCTGCAGGATCGTTCGGGCCGCGTGAAGGCCGTGCTCATCACCATCGGCACCGCCCTAGTGGTCGGCGCGATACTGGCGAACCAGGCCCGGGACAACACCCGGAAAGCAATCGGCGATGCGGTGGTAGATTGAAGGCCGGACCGGCCGGGGCGTATGGCCTAGCTACCGAAGGCCGCAAGCGCCGCGCGGGCGATCGGTTCGCCCCACTCCTGCACGAAGTGGCCGCCCTCTTCGATCTCCATTGCCGGCGGGCAGTTTCGGATCCCGGCGCGCAGCCGCGCCATCTGCTGCGGGCCCAGCACCGGGTCCGCCATGCCCACCGCCATGAAGGACTCGCCCTGCCATTCCTCGGCCCACCAGGCCTGCGCGCGCCTCGATAGTTCCGCACCTTCCATATCCGGGCTGACCATCACGAGCTCCGGGAAGCGCCGAACGCCGGCCTTGTAGCTCACGTCGGGAAAGGGCGCCGCGTAGGCATTTGCCTCCGCATCGGTGAGGATGGGGGTTGCACGCTTCATCAGTGCGGCGATATCCATGTCCGGCTGGCTGGCGGCGTAGGCCTTCCAGGCCTCAAAGCCCTCGCCCGGTGACTCACCCACGGCAATGGCAGTATTCATCACGATCAGCCGCTCGAAGCGCTCCGGCATCGCCGGCGGTATCGTCAGGCCGAGCAGCCCTCCCCAGTCCTGGCACACGAGTGTGACGTTGTGCAGTTCGAGCCCCTCGATCAGTGCAACCATCATGTTGCGGTGGAAGTGAAAGGTGTAGACGCCGTCATCGACCGGCTTGTCGGACCTGCCGAAGCCCAGCCAGTCGGGCGCGACAACGCGCGCGCCGGTTTCGAGGAAAACCGGGATCATCCTGCGATAGAGGTAGCTCCAGGTCGGCTGGCCATGAAGGCACAGGAAGGTCCTGCCGGCGTCTTGCGGCCCCTCGTCGACGTAATGAACGCGCAGGCCCTCGTAACCCGTCAGGTCGTCGACGTAGTGCGGTGCAAAGTCATAGCCGGGGAGATCGGCAAAGCGATCGTCCGGGGTGCGCCGGGCTTCGATGGTCATCGGGCAGTCCTCCAGTCCATGCCCCATAATACAGGGCGCCGGGTACGCTTGCGCGGCAGGAACCTCTAGAATCCGCCTTGAACCGACATCACGGTAATAGCCGTTCCAGCTCTCCCGTGGCCAACCGGGGCCACGACTCCGAATTCGCAGGCATACCCATGAACATTCAAAGAAACAGCGTCGTCTCTTTCCACTACACCCTGCGGGACGCCAGCGGCGACGAACTCGAAACGTCGCGGGACGGCGAACCCAGCCTCTACCTGCACGGCGCGGGTAACCTCCTGCCGGGCCTCGAGCGCCAGCTGGAAGGCAAGGCCGAGGGCGATGTGTTCAGTGTCGCGCTCGATGCCGCGGATGCCTACGGCGACCGCGACCCGCAGCGGCAGCAGCGCGTACCGGTCAAGCACCTGCTCTACCGGGGTCGCCTGCGGCCGGGCATGCTCGTGCAGGTCAACACCGCCGAGGGACAGCGACCCGCCACGGTGCTGAAGGTCGGCAAGTTCAGCGCCGACCTCGACACCAATCACCCCCTGGCGGGCCGCGACCTCGTGTTCGATATCGAGATCACCGGTGTCCGTGCAGCGACCGAGGAGGAAGTTGCCCACCGGCATGCGCACGGGCCGGGCGGGCATCAGCATTAGGCAGCAGCCGGGCCCACCGCGCGCTGCGCGAGAAAGTACAGCAGCGTCCCCAGCGCCACCAGCGCGGCAAAGATCATCCAGGACAGGGCGCTGGCGTGCGACGCGACCCAGCAGGAGAGGCAGACGGCGAGCAACGCCATGGCGCTGTGCAGGCGGCGGGTGATGCCGCGGCGACGCTCGATCACCGGCAGCGCGGCGGCGCTCACGAGGTAGGTCAGCAGCCGCGTCAGCGTGCTGGCGGCCGCGAGCACCGCGAAACCGCCCCAGAGACTGAACAGCGCAGCCAGACCGCCGTAGCAGAGGATCGCGTTGGCCGGCGTAAGCCAGCGCGGGTTCACGCGGCCGAACCACGCCGGCAGCATGCCCTCCTCCGCCATGCCGAAAGCCATGCGCGGAATGGCGACGATCCCCTGAAGGGTGTTCGCGGCGATGGAAAAGCCGGCGGCGAGCACGATGGCGAGGGAACCGATCGGCCCGAGGGAAACCATCGCCGCGTCGGCAAGTGCATTGCCGCTCTCGCTTGCCTCCGGAGCGATGACGCCGAAGGCCCAGATCACGGCCATGTAGATCAGGGTCACCATGGCGAGCATGGTGACCAGGGCGCGCGGCAGGTCGCGCTTCGGGCGCCGCATCTCCCCCGCGGGCATGGTCGCGGTCTCAAAGCCGATGAAAGCGTAGAAGGACAGGAGCAGCACGCTCTCGACCTGGCTGAACTCGGGCAGCACGAAGGGAATGGAGCGGTAGCTGCCGAGCGCGGCGGACAGGACCAGCGCGACCAGCGGCAGCAGCTTGAGTGCGGTCAGCACCCCCAGCGCCGCAACCGACTGGCGCATGCCCAGGATGCACAGCAGCGTCAGGCCCGTGATCACCAGCACGACCGCCGCACTGTGTAGCACGGGATTCGCCAGGACCGGAAAGAGGGCCGCGAAATAGCTCACCATCACGTGGGTATTGGCCGCCACGGCGACGGTGCCCGCCGCATAGCGCGCCCAGCCGGCCTGGAAGCCGAGGAAGGGGCCGAACGCGGTCTTTCCGAACAGCACCGGCCCGCCGCTGCCCTCGAAGTGCGCGGCAAGCCAGGCGAAAGTCAGCACCAGGGGCAGGAAGACGAATCCGCCGATGAGTATCTGCCACGGCGCGAAGCCGCCCACGGCACCGACCAGTGCTGCCGGGAGAGCGAAGATACCCGCGCCAATCATGCCGTTGACGGGCAGCAGGGCAACACCGAGGAAACCGACGGTTCGCGGCGGCGCCGCAACACCCGGCGACGAACGGTGCTCAGGCATCCGGCCGTCCCAAGCCCTGGGCAATAGCACCAAGGGGAAAACGAGCGAATAGATCCGTCATTCGCCCACGAGAACCACTGGATAACTGCCGCACAATCCCTCCCCTAACTGGCAGCTCGCTGTTTCGGCCATGCTAATACGAATAGCCGCGGAAGACTTCCTTGGTCCGAGCTCTCGCAGTGAACCAACTTCGTCCCGAGGCCTTGGTGTAAGCTCATCGCTTGCTCTCAACGCCAGGAGGTCGGCTACGATGTCCAGCATGCGTTCTTTCCGCGACATCTCGACCCTGGTGCCCGGTCTCTCCAGGTGCACGAGTTGCCTTCGGTTCTAGATGGTGGTGTCACGCCCGCAGACAGGTGCGGGGTGAACCGCTGGCCGGCGTTTAAGACGTCTGCATGGACGGGCATGCTGTTGCTGCTCACCACGGCGTTGGCAGCAGCGGACGTGGCCGACCGCGACCCGCTCCCGGCCGATACCATCATCCAGCAGATGAAGGAGGCGTACGCCAGCGCCAGGTCCTACCGCGATACGGGCATGGTCCGGGAAGTCTTCACGGACGCGAACGGCTCACGGACGGTCGAGAAACCCTTCAGCACTGCCTTCGTGCGGCCCCATCGCTTTCGCTACGAGTTCCGGGAGAAGGTCCGCCCCTTCGAAGTAAGGAAGTTCATAATCTATCGGAACCGGGACGACCTGCGGGTGCACTGGGACCTGGAGCACGACCTGACGCTGGATACGCTCGACCGGGCCGTTGCCGCCGCCACCGGCGTATCCAGCGAATCGGCCATTACGGTCCCCGCCATGCTGCTGCCCGACGAGATCACCTGGCGGCGGGCGATCCGGTTCCGGAAGCCTGAGCGCATTGCCGACAAGACCCTGCGCGGCATCGACTGCTACCGGATCATCGACGAAACCGTCAGGGGACAGATGACGCTGTGGATCGGCAAAGCGGACCTGCTGCTTCGACAGGCAGAATCCGAATTCCTCTTCGAAGACTTCCGGGTGCAGCGCACGACGACGTACAACCCGGAAAGGGACATACCGGTTGCCGGGGAACTGCTCGAGTTCAACGCACCGGGAGGCAAACGCCTCTGGCGCTGAGCAACAGCGGCGCAATCTGTTGCAAAACGCCGGCTTTCTACTAGCTTCAAGTTATCGCTCCTGCCTGATCACTTCTCGAACGGCTCCCCTGGCATCGGCGATGGCTTAACGCGGTTCGACAACTACGAGAATAACGGAGAATAACGTCATGAAGAGAATGCACCTTGCTGCCGCTGCGGCAGCGCTTGTCGCTTTACCGGCAATGGCACAGGAAGCAGCACCCATCGTACCCGTCGAGATGTTCTACTGCGATCTCCGCGACGGTGCGGAAATGAGCGACCTGAAGGCGGTGGCGGCGGATTTTGCCAAATGGGCAAAAAAACGCGGTGACTACTCCGCCTGGATCATCACGCCCCAGTTCCGCACGACGGAAGCCGCCTGGCAGGTGGGCTGGCTCGGCAGCTGGACCTCCGGCGCCGGCATGGGCGCGGGTATCGACGCCTACCGCGCGGAGGGCGGCAAGCTGGCGGCCGCCTTCGACGAGGTAATCAGCTGCTCGGGGCATGGCCTGGCGAGCTCGATGGAGATCCACGCGCCCGAGGGGCCGCCGGACAACGGCCTGGTCTGGTTCTCGAGCTGCTCGCTGGAGGAAGGTGCCTCCATGGCGGACGCCATGAAGGCCCACGGGCAGTACGCGGCGGCAATGCGGGATAAGGGCGCTGAGGGTGGCAGCAGCTGGGCTTTCGTGCCGACACTGGGTGGCGCAAGCCCGGACTTCGACTACTACCATGTATCCGCCTGGACCCGCTATGCGGACTTCGGCAAGGGCTACGACATCTATTTCAACGGCGGCGGCATGGCCGCGATGGAAGAGGCGACGGAAGGCGTCGTCAGCTGCGATGCGCCGCGCATCTACGATGCACAGCTCGTTGTGAAGGCGGCCGAATAGCAGCCTTCTGCAACCGCGCGCCACTGGAGCAGGGGCCACAGCGATGTGGCCCCTTTTTTCTGCCGCGGACCCAGCCCCATCACAGCCGCCGTGACTGGTACACTTCACCCGATGAGGTTATCCCATAGCAGGGTCAGGAACCGGGTCCTGTTCCAGTCCCGGCGCTTAAGCGTCTACCTCGTGCACTACGCCAGAGGGCACCGCATCATGCCCCACGTCGACATGGTCGCGGAGGGACGGCTCTACAAGCTCAACTGCGTGCTGGTCAAGCCGAGACGCGGGGGCAAGTTCTCCTGCGAGCGCAGCATCTTCAATCTCCGCGGGCGGCTCGTGCTCTTCCGGCCCGACCTCTACCGGCACCAGGTATCGACGATCGAAGACGGGAGCCGCTGGCTGCTGAGTATCGCGCTGACCCGGCACTGAAACGCCCGAGCGGGCTGCCCTGTCGATGCGCCCAGGGTGTATGCTGCGCACCCGCTCCTTCTGCATCGTGTCATGACCTTCGTCCTCGCCCTGCTCCCCGTTATCGCCATCGTCTCCATCGGGCATTTCCTCGCCTGGCGCAACAGCCCGCCCGCTGAAGGCTGGCGGGCCATTGAGCGGCTCTGCTACGTGCTGCTTTTCCCTTGCCTGATCATCCGCGTGCTGGCGAACGCGCCCTTCGAGCAATCACCCTGGCCGATTGCCGCCGCGCTGATCGGCGCGCAGTTGCTCATGGCGGCCGTGGGCCATGCCGCGCGCTTCTGGCCCGGCATCCGGCGCGCCACCGTCGGCAGCATCATCCAGTCCAACGTGCGCTGGAACACCTTCGTCGCACTGTCGCTCGCCGGCACACTCCATGGCGAGGAGGGCATCGCGCTCACGGCGGTCGCCGCCGCGGCCATGATCCCGACGGCGAACGTCATCTCGATCCTGGGCTTCAGCCAGTACGGCGACAGGGAGATCAGGCGGCACCCGTTCCTGGAGCTGTTCCAGAACCCGCTGGTGCTCGCCTGCCTGATCGGGGGGCTCATCAACGCGAGCGGCCTCGGGATACCCGCTGTGGTCGACCGGGTGCTGGAAACACTCGCCGCGGCAGCGCTCGCCCTCGGGCTACTCGCAGCCGGTGCGGGGCTCGATCTCGACGCGCTCAGACGCTCGGGCGTACCCACGCTGTGCTGGTCCCTGGTCCGAATCCTCGGCCTGCCCGCCCTCGCCATCGCCATCGCGCGGGGCATCGGGGTAGAGGGCGTCAGCCTTGCCGTCATCGTCATTGCCGCCGCGACACCCACGGCCACCAACGGCTACATCCTGGCCCGCCAGCTCGGCGGCGATGCGCCCTTCATGGCCAACCTGATCGCCACCCAGACGGTACTGGCCGCGATCACCATGCCACTCGTGATGTGGGGTTTCGGCCTGCTCTAAGGACTGATCCGAACCGGCTGCTCAGGCCAGTTCATAGCCCTCGCGCGGGAAGTGCACGTGCACCGTACCGAGGCGCTCCGACTCCCGCGCGAGGATGTAGCGTTCGCCGGTGGCGGCGACCAGCGTGCCGGTGACGCCGATGCGCGCGTAGTCGTCCGGCGCGATGGTCACCTCGCTACCGAGCGCCTCGTGCGAGCCCGGGTCCGCCGGCAGCGCCCGCGGGTTGCTCTCCCCGGCCTCCGCAAAGGCCTGCTCCGGCGACATTTCACGGCGCTCGCCGTGACCCAGCGCTGCCATGCGCTCCAGCCAGGCACGCACCGCGGCGTAGCGCCCGAGCGTGACGGCGCCGCCGACGCTCTGCGCGAGCCAGATGGGATGGTAGGCACAGAAGTCGGCGTAGCCGGGCTGGTCGCCGCCGAGGCAGTCGCGGTCAGCCAGGTGCGCGTCGAGGTCGGCGAGGAAGGCATCGAACAGCCGGCCCGCTTCCGCACCCCGGGGCGGCTGGGTGCTCGCCCCCTTCATCATCCCCGTTCGATCGCGGATGAAGCGAAGCGTGCCGAGAGGACCCGCGGATGCAAGCAGCTTGCCCAGCAGCTTGAGCGGCGGCGCCGAGGTGATCGCGGCGAAGAACACGTCGCCCTCCGCCCGTTCGGCAAGCGCCTGCGCAGCGGGATCCCCTATCGTCGGCGCGAGCTCGGCGCGCCCGGTCAGGGCGGCCACCTCCGTCGCGATCAGCGCGGTGTCGCAGAAGACATCGGCGCCGACGTGTGCCACGGGAATACGCCGATAGCCACCGGCAAGGGGATCGACGTCCGGCCGCGGCGGGTACGGCGAAGTGAGGACCGAGCCCCACCCCTGGTGAGCAAGGCCGAACATGGCACGGATTTTTTCGGCGTAGGGTGACGCCTCGTAGTGATGCAGGAAGAACGTGCCGTCGCTCATGATTCACCTCATGCCATGCCGCACGCGGCCAGTTGCCCGGCGCCGCGAAAATGCCGGTAGCGGGCCACCGGCGACCCGCAATGCCCGAGGGTACGGGATAGCGCCGCCACGCGCACTAACCGGGAGCGACACTCTGCTATCGTTGCGGTAGCACCGGGCCCTGGCTGCCCGGCTGATCTTCAGCAGAGGAGACGCAAGCACCGGCACCGAAGGAGGTACCCATGACGACCCGAGACGTTCCCCGCGAAGCACCTGTTCCACCGCTGGACCCGGGCCGCGTGCGCACCATCGAAGAGGCCGGGGGCCAACTGGCGCCCCTGTCGCCGGTCGGCGCCAGCCTCGCCGGTATCGACCTGGGGGGCGACCGGCCGGGGGATGCGGTGCTCGCCGCCCTGGAGGCGGAGATGGCGAGCCGGGGCTTCATCGTCTTCAAGGGACAGCAGGGGCTAACCGCCGAGGAGCTGGTGCGGGCCTGCCAGTGGTGGGGCGGCCGCACCCTGCACTCGACCCATGGCGTGCACCCGGCGACGCCGGGCGGCAACCGGCATATCTTCCGCCTGTCCAACGACCAGCACCATGGCATCCTCGGCGTGGGGCCGCTGTTCCACAACGACGGGGCGTTCTGCGAGGCGCCTTTCTCCCACGTGGCCTACCACATGGTCCGCGTGCCGGAGCACGGCGGCGGCACCGTCTTCGCCCACCTGGGTGCCGCCTTCAATGCGCTGCCGGCGGCAACACAGGCCCGCTGGCGGCGGCTGTCCTCCGTCAACGCCACCACCGGCGTGGTCCACCCGCTGGTGCACGACCACCCGGTCTCCGGCCGGCGCAGCGTCTGGCTGCACCTGGGCATGACCGGGGCGGTGATCGAGAGTTCGCCCGGGGGGGATGAACACCGTCTGCTCGACGAGGACGAGCTCACGGCGCTCTGCCGCGCCTACAACGCGCTCCTCGCAGATGGCATCGACGGCGGCTACACCCTGCCCTACGAGTACGAGGCGGGCGACTGCGTGTTCATCGACAACTACGCGGTCGCGCACAAGGCCGCCGGCGAGGCGCATCGGCCCGCCGCAGAGCAGGGGCTGCGCATCATGCACCGGGCGACGATCAAGGCACCCTTCGAACACTTCGCGCCGGGCCACGGTTTGCCGCAGGCGCTCGATATCGGCGGCCCCAACCCCTTCGGCCAGGGCGTCTGGCAGGCCGGAGGCATCGGCTTTCGCTGGGATGCGACGGCGCCGATGCAGAATTGATGGTGGCACTCCTGCAACGAGTCGCGCAGGGCACAGCCGGCTGAAGCGCGCAGGATGCCGCCCCGGGGGACGGCGCCCTGCGCTCAACGCATCAGTGGACGCGTGTCAGCATTCCGCGTTGGGGTTCGGCTCGCTGATCGGACCCCAGAACTCGACCTTGATGCCGTCCGGGTCGTAGAAGAACGCGATGCCGATATCCCCGGGGCCGCCGAAACCGCCGCCAATGGGCCCCACCTGCTCGAAGCCCAGCCGATTCATCTCGTCGACGGTTGCATTCAGGTCGTCCACGTAGAACGCAATCCGGTCGATGCCGAAGTGGTTCACCGGCGGCCAGTACGGCGGCGCGCCGTTGAACGGTGTCCGCCACTCCCGAAGCTGCAGCGTCGCTTCCGGGTCGCCCCCGGCGGGCAGCGGCATGTCGGTGCCGGGCAGACTGACGTCGACGCCACGGAAGGCAATACTGTCCTGGACGTTGAAGCCGTGGGCGACGGCGAACAGGCCGGAGCCCTGCTGGTTGTCCGTCTCCGCCTCCGTAAAGCCGAGCAGCCGGTAGAACTGGCGCGAGCGCTGCAGGTCAGCCACGTTCATGTTGGTATTCACCAGCCGGGTGAGATCGGGGCCGGCGGTCTTCTCGCCGTCCTCCTCCACCAGCTTGAGGAAGGTCCCGTCCTGGTCTTTCAGGAAGACGAAGCGCTCGCCGTTGGGCGCGGTTGTCGGCAGCGACACGAACTCGACGCCCTGCTCCTTCAGGTAGAAGTAGTCGCCATCGAGGTCAGTAGTCGCGTAGGTCGCGTAGGCCATGCCGATGTGGTTTAGGTCGGCGTAGGGCGGATCATCCCGCAGCGACCGGTCCCTGAACTCCACGGTATCGATCCAGGGCGGCGCACCATTGAAGCTCGTGAGCGCGACGAAGATGCGGTAGTTGTCGGGAAAGCCGAGGGAACGCGCAAAGCTACGGCATTCCTCCGGGCCCGCCGGGAAGATCTCGCCGTTGAGGCCGAGGGTGCTGTAGAAAGCTCGCTGCGCATCGATATCGCTGGTATTGATCCCGAAGTACATGAGGGCCCGGACATCGATCGACGACTCGGTGAACTGGTTGACCCGCACCCCGAGCGTCCCCCCCGGCTCACCGAGCATGGTCACGGAGATGCTGTTCTGCCCTTTCAGGCGAAGCGGTAGCGCCAGCCTGTCGCCGTCTCCGAAATCGGCCGCGCCCACGTCGATGGTACGTCCGTTGACCATGATCTCCGCGCTGACCATCCCCGTCTTCTGCAGGACCAGGCTCGCGGGACCGTCGACGGCATTGAAACTGGCCGATGCCGGCATGGGGTCGCCCGCGCCGCGCTCGTAGCTGGTGGGCCCGAACCGCGTGAGGTAGGCCTCCCCGGCCGCCGCGAGCGGCGCCAGCACCAGGGTGACCAGGAGCAGGGCGGGTATTCGAACAAGGTTCTTCATGGTGGCTCCTTATCTCTCTTATCGTTGGGTTTCCACGAGTCATGGCGCCGGGAGCAGATGTCCGCGCGCTGGGCTGTTCCAGTGTCTGCGGTGTCAGCCTGCCCTCTGCGTTCGGAATGACTCCCCATCAGTGTAGTGTCTTGCTTGCGTCGTGCAAGTTTGTTGCGTTTTGCAACAGCCGGGACACTGGTCGTGAGCCGGTTCAGCGTTGTTCCGGTAAGGCGAAGTGGCGCGACGGGGGCGTCCAGGCTGCGCGGTCTACCAGGTGGTCCAGCCGCCGTCGACGGCGAGGACGGCCCCGGTGATGAAGGAGGCCTCGTCGCCGGCGAGGAACAACGCGGCACTGGCGATTTCTTCCGCTGTGCCCAGCCGCTTCACGGGGTGCATGGACTCGATCATCGCCTGGCCCTCGGGCGTCGCGCAGGTCGTGGCGCGGATCAGCGGCGTATCGATACCGCCGGGCGCGATGGCGTTCACGCGGATGCCCTGCTCCGCGTAGTCGATGGCGCAGGTGCGGGTCAGGCCGACGACACCGTGCTTGGCAGCGGTATACGCCGCCGCGCTGGGAAAGCCGACGATGCCGGCAGCCGAGGCGATGTTGACGATACTGCCCCGGCCCTGCGGGTGCATGCAGCGCAGCTGGTGCTTCAGGCAGTGGAAGATACCGTCGAGGTTGTTCGCCATCAGCGCGCGGTAGGCCGCCGTGTCGGTCTCGTGCAGCGGGCCGGTCGGCCCGAGGATGCCGGCGCAGTTGACGGCGCAATCCACCCGGCCGTGCGCGGCGACCAGCGCATCGAGAGAAGCCGCAACAGCCTCCTCGTCGACCACGTCCAGCACCGTGGTGGACAGCCGCTCACCCGCCGCGCCGTGCGCTTCAGCCAGTGCCGAGAGCCGCTCCGCGTCGCGATCGATCGCGGCGACGACCGCGCCCTCGGCGAGGAAACGCGTCGCGACGGCTTCCCCGATGCCGGACGCTGCGCCGGTGACGTAGGCAATCTTTCCCTCGAGTTTCATTCGGACTCCCCGGGCTGCTGTTCAGTGGGCGGACAGTCTTACCACAGGAGAGCCCGTCGTGCCGCCCCGCGGGGTCAACGCACCGTGTCGTAGACCCGCTGCCCCCAGCCCACGAGTTCGTCGTTACGGAAGACCACCGGCGTCGTCTCGTCACGGCTGGTCTCGCCGTCGCTGTGACGGTGCCGCGTGCGGTAGAAGAGAACGCGGAATTCCTCGCCGTCGCGGGTGAACGCCTCGGAATCGGCGGGCGTACCGAGCCGGTCGACGACGGCTTCCCGCGACATGCCGATACTGAGCTGGCTGATCGCCTCGCGGTTGTCGTCCTGCTCGCTGCGCCAGTCGTCCATATCGACATGTTCGCCGTCGATGAAGACGCAGCCGGTGGCGGTAATGGCAAGCAGGGTGACGAAAAAGAGCCGGGGTAATGCCTTCAAGGGAAATCCTCCTGGGTCGGGGTGGGTGGCGCGGGGGCCGGTCGCGCCATTATCCCGTCGGCACAGGCTCACGTCCCCCATCGGGGCGGCCATTCGTCGCACGCCAGACGCACCCCGTCGCGTCCTGAGTATCTTCAGCCGCTCCCGTCCGTTTCGTCGTCGCTGTTCACGTCGATCGAGGCCGCCTTCACCAGCGGCGACGGCTGCCGCGGCGCTGCCCAGTGGCAGTTGGCGCCGAGCAGGTCCTCGATGATGGTGGCGAGGTCGCCGTAGGCGCGCTCGGCCCGCGCGCGCTGCAGGGCGGCGATGCGGCTCGTGGTCTCGCCGTGATGCCAGGTCAGCCGGCCACTGAGCAGGACGAAGCCCTGCTGGGAGAGCACGGCGCCCTCGATGCCGACGTCCCTCGGCTCCACCGAGCGATAGTGGAGCAGGCCGTGTTCCGCGAGCCAGATGAGCGTTTCGAAGCAGGCGCGCGACTTGCGGTCGGGCAAACCGGTCATGTCCCAGCGGATCGGACCGGTCAGGTCCTCGACAAGTAGGAGATAGCGCACGGGAAAGGCCGCATGCAGCTTGCACAGGGCTTCCGCCGTTACGTAGTAGAAATCGTCGATGTGTGCGCCGGTCATGACCGTCGAGGCTACGGTGACGGCACGCGTTGATCAATGGCCGCGCGGGCGGCAGGCCAGCCCCGGGGCAGTGACGCCAGGTCTACCACCCCCGGACTGCCCGGCTGCGCGCCCGAGCGCAGTGCCTGGCCGTTCAGAATGGCGGCAAAGGTGGGACCCCGGTGCGGCCCGCTGTCCAGTGCCACGGCGCGGCGGAAAGTCGGCCCCAGCAGCAGCAATTCGGCGGCCGGCCGGCAGCGTGCGGCGGGATCGGCGGCATCGACCAGGGTCAGCACCAGCTCGGCAACGCCATCGGCGGTAAGGTCGCCCAAGGCCAGGGAATGCACGCGGCACGCCGCGAAGGCGGCCCCCAGCGCTAGGCGGAACCCTGACCGGTAAGCGACGGCACCGGCCCCGGGCTCGACCCCCAGGCCCTGGAGGACGACCACGGTCGGCGCCTCGTCCAGGGTCGTCGCCCCGACGAAGCTGTCACCCTCGCCGCTGGCGAGCGGCGCCATGGCCAGCGCCTGCCAGCGCCGGGGCTCAGCGAACACTGGAAAGGTACGGCAGCGATCGCCCGCCAGCTCGACGTAGGCATCGACCCCCTGGCGCGCGGCGCAGGCCACGATGTCATCGCGACCGTCGCCGTCGAGGTCCGGGGTCGCGAGGCAGCGGGACCCGGCCTGCGCTGACAGGCAGCTGTCGATCCGCGTAAAGCCCGCGGCGCCGTCGTTGCGGAAGAGCGAGGTCGCGTTCGGCTGCGCGTCCTCCCGCTCGCCGAACACGCTGGCGACCAGGTCCCGGTCGCCATCGCCGTCGAGGTCGAGGGCGCGCGCGAGGCGGCTCCGCCCCGTCGGGTACTCCGCACCGAAGCCCGGGACCGGGGTGAAGCCCCCGCGACAATCGCCCTCCCAGAGCTCGTTGTCGTGGCCACCCGCGCCGCGCTCCGCGCCGGCGACGCAGAACAGGTCGAGGCAGGCATCACCGACCAGGTCTGCCGCCGCGCAGCCATGGCGATCCTGGCCCGGCGGCAGTGCGGTCGGCGCAGGCTGATAGCCGCCGTCGCGATACAGGAAAACGCGATCGGCGATCGGGTAACGCCGGCTGAGCCCGGCAGAGAAGGCATGCCCGCCGAGAAAGAAATCGCGCCGGCCGTCGCCGTCGAAGTCGGCAATGACCGGCTCGTAGCCGTGTCGTGGCCGCAGCGCCGGCGCCGCGTAGTGGACATCGACCCCCGCCTCGAGGGCGACCGCCGTGACGGGCAGGGAGGCGAGCTCTCCCGCATCGCCGCACCCGGCGGCACTGCCGGCGAGGAGCAAAAGGGCAACCAGCCCGCGGACAAAGGTGCGGAGGCTATAGCCGGTCTGGGCAGGGGGCATCATGCTACCTGGCAAGGCATCGACGGAAAGCGGCGCCAAGGATACGGGCGGGGCGGCGGCGGAACAACCGGTCAGCGCCAGGCAAACAGCGGCTGCTCGAAGTGGGCGACACGGGTGTGCCGCCCGAACAGCGCCACTTCCCGGAACTGGTACAGCATCGCGCCGGTGGGCGCATAGATGACGTCATCGTGAAAGCGCATCGACAGCACCTCGTCCTCGCTCTCGGCAATGCGCTGCAGCACCGGTGAGTCGCGGCGCGCCAGCTCGCGGAAGCGGAACGGGCGCACCAGCTCGACCTCTGCCGGGTTCGCTGTGAGGTCCTGCCAGGCACAGTCGCTCCAGACCACGACCGGCGTGATCACGTAGCCCGAGCGGGTGGCGTAGTCGTCGAGCTGGCCGAGCACGTCCTCGGGGCCGGCGAGCAGGCCGACCTCCTCGTGCAGCTCGCGCAGCGCGCCCTCGACGGCCGACTCGCCCTGGTCCCGGCGACCGCCCGGCAGGGCCCACTGCCGCGAATGGGCGCGCAGCGAGGCGCTGCGCCGGGTGACGACAATGGCCGCGTGGTCGCGGTCGCGGCACACGGTGAGGCTTACGGCCGCGGGGCGACGCCCCTCGAGCGGGAGCTGCCGGCGCCGGAAGGCGGCGAGGTGTTTCGCCAGCACGGGCCTGAGCCCGGGGCTGTAGTGATGGGGTTCCAGCTTGTCACTCCCGTAGCAGGCCGCCGGCCGCTCATCGGCAGGCATCGCCATTCTTCCGGCGCAACGGCCGCAAGGCAAGATGTGCCTGGCCGGGAGACCGGGCTGGCGCGCTGAAGGGCAACGAATCAACCCGTCGGGGCACTAGGCGTCGCGGTGGGGGCCGCCGTATGCTGTCAGTAACGCAATACGGAGAGAGCCGGGCAGCACCGCTCCCATGTACTACGGGGAATACCTGAACAGCATCAGCCATCTCGTCGGCGCCGTCCTCGCGCTGGTCGGCTTCGGTGCGCTCATGGCCATCGCCATCCAGAGCGGGGATGCAAGGATCATCGTCGGTCATGTCGTCTACGGCCTGACGCTCGTCCTGCTCTACACCATGTCGACGCTGTACCACAGCTTCCACCCGCCGCGGCTGAAACAGCTGTTCAAGGTCCTCGACCATATCAGCATCTACCTGCTCATCGCCGGAACCTATACACCCTTCATGCTGGTGACCATACCGGGCCCGAAGGCAACCGCGATCCTCGCCGTGGTCTGGGGGCTCGCGGCGCTGGGGACGCTGTCGGAAGTCTTCCTGCGCGGCCGTATCGTGAAGGCGATCCAGCTGGTGACCTTCCTGGCCATGGGCTGGGCCTGTGCCCTGGACCTCGACAATCTCCGCGCCGCCCTCCCCCGCCCCGGCTTTCTGCTGCTGTTCCTCGGCGGGGTTGCCTACACGGTGGGCGTGGTCTTCTACGTGCTCGACAAGCTGCAGCGCCTGACCCACGCGCACGGCATCTGGCACGCTTTCGTGCTCTGCGGGTCCGTGGCCCATTTCATCGCGGTGATCGGCTACGTGCGCTAGCGCCCGGTGCGGCGCCGACAAGCGCCACGAAAACAGGCCGACGCCTGAGCACAAAAGTTGACGCGCGCCGCGGGAATCACCGTTAGACTCTGCGCCTCCTTATCGGTCACCATGGGCGCCAATGATCCTACCGTCCCTCGCCATCGTCGGCGGCTTCATGCTTCTCGTCTGGAGCGCGGACCGCTTCGTCGAAGGAGCCGCCGCCACGGCGCGCCACGCGGGCATGCCCTCGCTGCTCATCGGCATGGTCATCGTCGGCTTCGGCACCTCGGCGCCGGAGATGGTCGTCTCGGCCATGGCTGCCCTTGACGGCAGCCCGGCGCTGGCCCTGGGCAACGCGCTCGGCTCGAACATCACCAACACCGGGCTTATCCTCGGTCTCACCGCGCTTCTCGCACCGATCGTCGTGCAGTCGAAGATCGTGCGCCGGGAGCTGCCGCTGCTGCTGCTCATCAGCCTGGTCACGGGATTGCTCCTGTGGAACGGCGTCCTCGGCCGCCTCGAGGCGCTGGGCCTGCTGGCCGGCTTCTTCGCCCTCATCGGCTGGTCCATTGTCGAGGGGCTGCGCAACAGGCACGACCCGCTCGCCGGCGAGGTCGACCAGGAACTGGCAGCCCGCGCGATGCCCCTGGGGCGGGCCGTGTTCTGGCTGGTCGCGGGCTTCCTGCTGCTGATCGTGAGTTCCCGCGTCCTCGTGTACGGAGCGGTCAGCATCGCCGGGGCGCTGGGCATCAGTGAGCTGGTCATCGGCCTGACGATCGTGGCGCTCGGTACATCGCTGCCCGAGCTGGCCGCATCGGTAATCGCCGCGCGTCGAGGTGAGCACGACATCGCCATCGGCAACGTCGTCGGCTCGAACATGTTCAACCTGCTGGCGGTCATCGGCATCGCCGGCACCATCAACCCGCTGTCGTCGATCGCCCCCGAGGTCCTCTACCGGGACTGGCTGACGATGATCGGGCTGACGCTCCTGCTCCTCGCCATGGCCTTCGGCTTCGTCGGCCAGGGCCGGATCAACCGCCTGGAGGGGCTGGCGCTCCTCGGCTGCTATAGCGCCTACACGACCTGGCTCGTGCTGCAGGCGACGGGCCAGTGACCTGAGCCCGGCGGGCTAGCGCCGCTTCGGTCCGGCCTTTTTCGGCCCCGCTTTGCGCCGCCCGGGCTTGTGGGGCGGGCCCTCGGGCCCGCCGCCGGCGCGGGAGAGTCGCAGCTTCTGCCCGCTGACCCAGACCGACTGCAGGTGCCGGTAGATTTCCTTCGGCATGCCCTCCGGCAGGTCGACGAGGCTGTGGTCATCGAAGATCTGGATGCGGCCGATATACTGGGCGTCCACCTCCGCCTCGTTGGCGATGGCACCGACGATGTTGCCCGGGCGCACGCCGTGCTGCCGGCCCACCTCGATGCGGTAGCGCTCGAAGCCGGGCTCCGGGCCGTCGCCGCCCCGGCCGCGTTGGGGCCGGGCGGGACCTTCCGGCCGGTACCCGCTGGTTGCCGTCTCGCGTCCCGATGCCCGGTCCCTCCCCGGCGCGGCGTTCCCCGCCGTTCGCTCGCCGTCTTTCCCCGCCTCGGCCCCATCGACCCCGATCGCCGGTCGCGCGTCGCCCTGGCTCATGAGGACGAGGGCCGCGGCAACCTCGATCACCGGAACCCCGAATTCCTGCTGGTAGTCCTCGACCAGGCGCCGCGCCGACGCGAGATCCTGCGTGGCGAGCGTTTCCGTGATCCGGGCCTTGAAGCGCGCGGCCCGGCGGTCGGTCACGTCGTCTGCCGTGGGCAGCGCCATGGGCTCGATGGGCTGGCCCGTGGCGCGCTCGATGGCGCGCAGCAGCCGGCGCTCGCGGTTGGCGGCGAAGAGGATGGCCTCACCGCTGCGCCCCGCCCGGCCGGTGCGGCCGATCCGGTGCACGTAGGCCTCCGGATCGTTGGGGATGTCATAGTTGATGACGTGGCTCACGCGCTCCACGTCGAGGCCGCGCGCCGCCACGTCCGTGGCCACGAGGATATCGAGCCCGCCGGCTTTCAGCCGGTCGACGGTCTTCTCCCGCTGCGCCTGGGGGATATCGCCGTTCAAGGCGGCCGCGGTGAAGCCCCGCGCGGCCAGCTTGTCGGCGAGCTCCTGCGTGGCGAGGCGCGTGCGGACGAAGATGATGACCCCGTCCGTGTCCTCGGTCTCGAGAATCCGGGTCAGCGCATCGAGCTTGTGCACGCCTGCCATCATCCATACCCGCTGACGGATGGCGGCGTTGGTCACCGTCTTCTGCCGGATGGAGATCTCCGCCGGCTCGCGCAGGTGCCGGCCGGCGATCCGCCGGATCGCGTCGGGCATGGTGGCGGAGAAGAGCGCAATCTGGCGCTCTGCGGGCGTCTGCTCGAGGATCCACTCCACGTCGTCGATGAAACCCATGCGCAGCATCTCGTCGGCCTCGTCGAGCACGAGGGTGCGCAGCGCCGAGAGGTCCAGGGAACCGCGGCGCATGTGGTCCATGACACGCCCCGGCGTGCCGACGATGACCTGTACACCGCGCGAAAGCGTGCGCAGCTGCGCCCGGTAGTCGGAGCCGCCATAGATCGGCAGTACGCGGAAACCCTCGAGATGGGCGGCGTACTTCTGGAACGCCTCGGCGACCTGGATCGCCAGCTCCCGCGTCGGGGCCAGCACCAGGGCCTGCGGCTTCGCCGAGGCCGGGTCCAGCGTCGCCAGCACGGGCAGCGCGAAGGCAGCCGTCTTGCCCGTCCCGGTCTGCGCCTGGCCCACGAGATCCCTGCCTGCCAGCAGGGGCGGGATGGTCAGTGCCTGGATGCTGGAGGGGGCTTCATAGCCTACCTCGCCCAGGGCTTTCAGCAGGAAAGCGGGCAGGTCGAGCTCGGCGAAGCTGCCGGGCGTGTTGGTACTGTTCATGGCGGGACCGGGTAACAAGCGGGGCTCCTTTCTCGGCGCGGCCGCGGACTATACCGCTTTCCGGCGATGCAGACCCGTGACAAATCGCCTTGCGCGGGCGCCCGTTTCGTGCGCGAAAACCGCGAGCGGGCCCCGCCGTGGCGGCAGCCCGACCCGGGTCTCTCGGCGCGGCACGCCTCGCCGGACCGCGTCGCAACCCTTTGCCTTGATCGAACAGCCCACCTTGGCTACCGTGAACGGGTCTCCCGCCGACGGCCCGTGCCCACCATGCCCCCTGCTTTCCGATGTGCCGCGCAACGGCCCGTGCTGCCCCTCGTCCTCGTCACCGGGCTGGTAGCGCTCCTGGTCCTGCTGCTCCTGGTGGCCGGCAATGCCCGCGGCGAGGAACTGCTGGCGAAACGCTACCCACCCGCGGTGAAGCAGGTCATCGAGCAGCGCTGCGTCGTCTGCCACGGCTGCTACGACGCCCCCTGCCAGCTGAAGATGGATGCCTGGGCGGGCCTCGCGCGCGGGGCGAACAAGAAAAAGGTTTACGACGGCACGCGCCTGCTGCCGGCCGAGCTGACCCGCCTGTACGAGGACGCGCACAGCCTCGACGGCTGGCGCGACCGGGGGTTCTTTTCCGTGATCGATCCCTACGAGCCACGGGACGGCCTTCTCTACCGCATGCTCGCCCTCAAGGCCGAGCATCCCCTGCCAGCGAAGGGACCCCTCGCCGACGACTTCGATTTCAGCCTCGACCGGAACCAGGCCTGCAGCAAGGCCGACCAGTTCGATGACTACCGCAGCGACCGGCCCTACCAGGGCATGCCCTACGGCTTCCCGGGCCTCGATGCCGGGCGGCAGCAGGTTCTCACGGACTGGATCGAGGCCGGGGCTCCCGGAGTGCCCGCTGCGCCGGTCCCGGCAGAGGAACGGCAGACCATCGAGCGCTGGGAGCGCTTCCTGAACGGCAGCAGCAACCGCGAGCGGCTCATGAGCCGCTACATTTTCGAGCACCTGTTCATCGGCAGCCTCTATTTCGATGAGCTCGACGGCGAGCGCACCTGGTACAGCCTCGTGCGCTCGACCACGCCACCCGGGGAGCCGATCGCGCTGATCGCCACGCGCCGTCCCTACGACGACCCGGGCGCGGAGCGCTTCTACTACCGCCTGCAGCCGCGGTACCTCACGCCGCTGGCCAAGCGGCACATGCCCTACGCGCTGAATGCCAGGCGCATGGCGCGCTGGCGGGAACTGTTCCTCGCCCCCGACTACGCGGTGGAAACCCTGCCGGGCTACAACGGCGATGACGCTGCGAACCCCTTCATCGCCTTCGAGCAGCTGCCGGTCGATGCGCGCTACCGCTTCATGCTCGACGAAGCCCAGTTCACCATCATGGCCTACATCAAGGGCCCGGTCTGTCGCGGCCAGGTGGCGCTCAATGTCATCGACGACCACTTCTGGGTCGCCTTTGCCGAGCCGAACGCCTTCGACCCGGAGCAGAGCGCACGCTTCCTGGCCGAGCACGCCCACGAGATGCGCCTGCCGCAGCCGAAGGGCAGCCTGGTAGTCACGCTGCTGCAGTGGCGCAGCTATGCCAAGAGCCAGCGCCGCTACCTCGAGGCCCAGGCGGAGGCCATCGCCCGCGTCATCGAGCAGGACTCTCTGCGCCTCGACCTCGACCTGATCTGGGACGGCGGCCCCGAGCGCAACGACAACGCCGCGCTCACGGTGTTCCGCCACTTCGACAGCGCCACGGTCGCCAAGGGCTTTCTCGGTCAGCTGCCGAAGACAATGTGGATCATCGACTACTCGCTGCTCGAGCGCATCCACTACCTGCTCGTCGCCGGCTTCGATGTCTACGGCGCCGTCGGCCACCAGCTGGAGAGCCGGATGTACATGGATTTCCTGCGCATGGAGGGCGAGCAGGGCTTTCTCCTGCTGCTGCCGGAGACGGCGCGCGCCGGCGTGCGCAACTACTGGTACCGGGGCGCGCGCGACCATGTCACCGACTACCTGATGTCACCGGCCAATGCCCGCTACGAGCGCCCGTCGGCCATCGAGTACCGCACGGACGACCCGCGCACGGAGCTCATGCAGCGGCTGAAGGCGCACATCCCCACGGCCGCCAATGCACGTTACGCGGTCCAGCGCCAGGAGCTCGCCGGCCTGATGGCCGGCGCGGACGCGAGCTTCAGCTACCTCCCCGAGGTCTCCTTCCTGCAGGTGCTCGGCCGCCGCGGCGAGCGCGAGTACTACTCCCTGGTCCACAACCAGGCCTTCAGTAACAACGCCCAGCTGTTCCAGGAAGAAGACCGTCGCCTGCCCGAGGAGGACACGCTGACCGTGGCCCGGGGTTTCGTGGGCGCCTACCCGAACCAGTTCTTCCAGGTTGCCGAGCAGGAGCTGGGCCGCTTCGCCGATGCGCTGCGGGCCCTGGAGAGCGACGAGGACTACACCGCCCTGGTCGCGCGCTACGGCGTGCGCCGCACCGCCCCGTGGTTCTGGAAGCTCAGCGACGACATCAACGCAAGCTACCGCGCCAGCTTCCCGGCGGAAGCCGGCCTTTTCGACCTGAACCGTTACCAGAATCGCTAAAGAAAGTCCGCTCCCATGGGGAAGCGGACGTCAATCCGCGGCGCGTTAGAGGCTCTTTTCGCCCATCTGCAGCCATCGGTAGCGAGCAACCTCTCTACTCCAAGGCATATCAACACCAAGACGACACTCGTGTCCAGTCTAGTACCAGATCTCCAAGTAGCTGGCTTCAACAAAGACGCCCTCAAGCATCGCGGGTAGATACTCTGAATTCAACAAATGCTCTTCGAGGTACTGCTGGCAGCGTGCACCTCCTCCACTTATCTCAGGATTGGACGGTAGGCCTTTGTCGCTAATGAGAGTTGAGGTCCAGATTACGCCCTCGGCTCGACACGCTGAAGGAAAGTATTCATCCAATACGCGTTGTGGGCTTGAGAACTCCGCGTTGGGTTTCTCTTCATTCACGCTCAGGTAAGGATAGACAGAAACTTCAACTGTATCGGCCACCGCCTCAAACACGACTGAGAAGCTAAACCATACTTCGCGTGCTTCCGAATCCACGATAGCGGGGCTTAATCGCAGGAACGTCGAGGCCGATTTAACGCTTTCTTGAAACTTACTGACCGTGTCCTCTTTGGATCTAAGGACAGACATCCCCCTTATTCTCCCGGAGGCGTCTACCCTGCCGGAAGCAAGCACGACTACGCGCTCTGCGGGCATTCTCTTTGGGACGTGGATTCTTCCAATGAACTCCTTGCCATTATCAATGAATTGGGCAGGACGGTGCGCCTGAGCCAGACTAAGCGCAGTCGGAAAGAGGAGAAAGAGGAGTACAAACCGTGCCACGGCAAACAAATAGCTCAAAGTAGACAGCTGCAACTGAAGAATATCAGCCAGTTGCCACGCGACCAATCAAAGCATGATTTCGCCATCAAGTTAGAGGTTCGATCTGCTTCGGATCGATTCTGCTTTAATCTGGCCGGGAACGTGGAATCGGAAGCGGACGGTCTGCAGGAAGCCCTCTTATAACGCGCCGCTGGAGCAGGCAGCTGACGCGTGACTCTTGCCGGTTACCGAGCCGGGTAGTTGCAGACGCTACCGCCCGGCGGCATCTGCAAAAGCACTCCCGGACCGCCGGCCGGCCGCCAATTCAGTAGAGTTCGTCCTGATAGGCCTGTTCAACGACCTGCTCCATCACTGACTCCTGCTCACCGGACTTTGACTGCTCACCGATAATCTTGCCAAAGGAGGGCATGATCTTTTCCTTCGGCTGGTATTCCTTTGTCCAAAGCTTTGACCTGATCACCGCCTTGCCACAGTGGAAGTAGCTCTTTGTTACGGTGACCAGGAGGCCGACATCGAGGTGACGGCCATTGACCTCACTGTAGGCCCACTGCTCGCTGCTTTTCAGCAGACGAGCCGTACCCGATACCCTGAGTGTTTCCCTGTGCCCGGGCACAAAGAAAATCAGACCCAGTCGCGGATTCTCAATCAGGTTGTGAAACGACTCGAGTTTGTTGTTTCCCATGCGGTCCGGTATCAGCAGCGTGTTGGGGTCGACTACTCTGACGAAGCCGGGCGCGTCCCCCTTGGGTGAGATGGTGGGTTGCCCGTTACCATCGGCGGTGGCAATGCAACAGAAGGGCGAGGCGTTGATGAAAGCGGTGTGATAGTCGTCCAGGCTGTCCAGCATGATCGCTTTTGCAATCTCCAGCGGTTCACCATAGCTTTCTGAAAGCGCCTGTGCTGTCTCTATGAACTCGAAGTCCTTGGATCCATCGTGTTCTGTCATGCCAGCGGCCCTCCCGGGAAACTCGCCCTCGTTGATCTCAAAGTCACCCTGCAGCCCCAGTCGGCTCAGGTAGACGATCATCTTCGCAGACCGGCAGGGTTTACAGGGTATAGACCTCACACCCCCCATTGGGACCGAGCGGCTGTCACTTTTTACTGACAGGCCCTTTGTAAAGCAAGAAACGCGCCCATTTTGGCCACTGGGAGTACCCCGTTCGGGTAAAAATGTATACTCTGTCACAGTTTCGCCATCGCACGATGCAGGGCTCGTAGCAGCCCTGAGTCGTTTGAGCAGTGCTCGCAGGACAGCCTAGTTCAGCATAACCGCAGTAGAGGCCAGCAACTCGTGACACAGCTTTCCGCCATACCCACCGAAACCTGGCTGCGTACGGGCCCTGTGACGACGCCTGCGGACCTCGAGGCCGTCTTTGGTCTGCGCTATCAGGTCTACTGCCAGGAGCGCCGGTACCTGGACTGCGCGGATTACCCCGACGCGCTCGAGAGCGATGCCTATGACGGGCACGCGGTGCACTTTGCCGCATTCGACCAGTGTGGCAGCGTGGCGGCCGCGGCTCGGCTGGTGCTGCCCGTCGCCGGGCGCGGATTTCCGTTTCAGCAGCACGCCAGCGTCTTTGACAGCGCCAGGCTGCCGCCCGCTGAGTGCAGCGCCGAGGTTTCCCGGCTGGTGCTCAACCGCGGCTACCGGTGTCCGCCCGGCGGCGGCCACATGGGTTCCGTGGTGCTCGGCATCTACCGGGAGATGTACCGCTACAGCGTCGAAAACGGCATAACGCACTGGTATGCCGCGATGGAGCGCCCGCTGCACCGGCTGCTGAGCCGCCACGGCTTTCATTTTCAGGCTGCGGGGCCGGAGGTGGACTACTTCGGCCCGGTTACCATCTACGCCGCGGAGGTGACTGCGCTGCTCGCGGGCGCTCGCAGCAGCAGCCGCGCGCTGCACGCGTGGCTGCGCTCAGGCGTTTGAGCGCGGCAGTATTACGCCGTGCGTTGCCGTACCGCCGCACTTGAAGTCATTTCCGGAAACGTTCCCAATGGGATGCTCAGCGACGATATCAACGCAAGCTACCGCGCCAGCTTCCCGGCGGAAGCCGGCCTCTTCGACCTGAACCGCTACCAGAACCGCTGACAGCGCGTGCTCCAGCAGAACAGGCGGCGCTCCTAACTTCGCCGCGGCGCGATTTACCGGGCAAGATTGACTCCGCGCGGGGTTGGGCTACGTTTAGGCGTGCCTCGGTTTGTTTTCCGGGTAACGACAAAGGCAAACCCGTCGAAAGACGGCGGCGCAAAGTGACCGGCCTACGGAGCGACTCCACGGCAGCGGCACCACCGACCACTCGGAGTTCAGACCATGACGAACCTGCCCAAGCCCGCCCTGCCACGAATCCGTCCGTTCGTCCTCCTGGTGCTTGCCGGGCTGACCGGCTGCACGAACGATGCGTCACCGCCGTCGATGGGCGACCCGGGCGACCAGCCGGACGAGGCAGAGGCCACGCACAGCCGTGCGGTGCTGGGTGCGCCGGATTACTGGGAACCGGCACCAGAGGAAGGCGTCGAGCTCGGCTTCGGCTGGGACAGCCGCAAGGGGCGTATCGTGCCGAATCGCTGCATCAGCATGACGCCGGTGCGCGCGTCCGGGCAGGTTGCCCGGGCGAGCCTTAGCGAGGTAACCGACACCTCCGAGGTGATGAAGTCGCTGAATGTCAGCGCGTCCGTCGCAGTGAAGACCATGTTTGCCAAGGGTAGTGCCGCCGCCTCGTTCGCCAAGTCGTCGCGCGTGTCTGCACAATCGACCACTTTCCTGCTCGACGCCACCGTTGAAAATGGTGTGCTTTTCGCCGGCCCGCTCGGACCCGCCGATGAAGCCCGCCTCGCGTATCCATCGCTTGAAGCCAAGACGACCGCGGCACGCGGCGACGAGGCGAGCCGCCTCACGTTGCAACCCTGGGCAAGTGCAATGATGGACGATGCTGCAGCGTTTCGCGCCTACTGCGGAGACGCCTATGTCTCGGCGATCACCAGCGGCGCACGTCTCTATGCGACGATCTCGTTCCGCAGCACGAGCTCCAGCCAGTCGCAGAAGGTGAAGACGGCAATCCAGGGCACCTATGGTGCGGTCAGGGCGGAAGCGAAAGCGGCCGCGGCCCATGCGGAAACGCTCGCCAACACGTCGCTTACCGTGCACAACCTGCAGGTGGGCGGCAGCGGCGGTGAGATCGCCATGAGCAAGGATGCGCTGCTGGAAAAACTGAAATCGCTGGCAGGCGAGGCCGAGGAGTCGCCCCAGTTTCAGTACCTGCGCCTGACACCGTACTCGCAGATGCCGGAGTGGCGCGGCACCGATACCTGGATGCAGACGGAAGACGAGTTCGAGGTGATCTCGGACTACTACTGGCAGCTGACCAATCTCGATGACGAGATAGAGACGATCCTCGCCGAGTACAAGGACTACAACAAGCTGACCGGAAAAACCGAGACGGAGCTCCGGGCCTTTCAGGATGACGTGCTGCGGCTGCGCCGGTTAATCCACAGCGCGATGCAGCCCGACCGTGAGGCGCCCGCCGCCGGACTGCGCGCCCCGGCAGCCGGCGGCGCGGCAACGCCGCTGGAACTCTTCGCCGCGCCGAAGACCGTATTCAAGGCGCCGTCGGCTATCGATATGGCGCTTCTCGCCGGCAACCCCACCCTGGCGCAGCTCGCCGATGAACTGGCAGCGGCCTCGCCCTTCGGTAATCCGAGCCTGCTGCGCATAAACCTGCCGATTCCCGGCCACGTCAGCACCGCAACAGATGAGGCCACGCTTCGCAAGGCGGTTGTCGACTGGTACGTTCGCCCCCGCGCCAAGCGGGCCTGTGACCGCGACCCGACGGAAAAGGACTGCCTGACCAATGCCGAGCTCGATGATGTCCAGCAACTCGTGGTGGTTCGCGCCGGCGGGTAGCCCGGGGCTATCGCTTCAGCGGTTCTACTGACTGCCAGGTCCCGCTAGTTGCCAGCTGCCGGGCGACCGGCAGCATGTCGTTGATGATCTCGCTGAAATCGAGCCCGGTGCCGAACCACGCGATCACCAGCTCCTGGGCCGGGTCCACGTACAGCCCCTGGCCGTCGTACCCGCTCTTGAAGAAAGCGCCGTCCTCCCAGACGTAATCCCACTGCCACGCCGAGTGCCGGGGCAGGTCGTCACCGAGCTCCTCGCGCAAGTCATCGAGGTCCGCTGCTTCCAGGGGGATACCGCGGTCCTGGATGGCCTCGACCAGCGCGTCATCGACTATGCCGAGGCGCGCCGTCGCGGTGAACGCTTCACCAAAGCGCGCAAGGTCCCGCAGCCGCAGCGAGAAGCCGCCCGCGACGTAGGGGTAGCCGTCCCCGCTGATGGCGATGAGGGCATCCGCCTCGGGACCGAGGCGGTCCCAGAGCTGCTCGCGAACGACCGCAGCAAAGGGCTTGCCCGCCACGGTCTCGATCACGAGGCCGAGCACGGCAGTGTTCGCCGAGACGTACTCGTTCCTCGCGTCCGGCGGGCCGCGACGCGTCATGCCCGCAAGCACGGTAGGCAGACTGCTTTCACGCCCCGTGGGCGCGGTGATGTCCAGGGATTCCTCCAGGCGGTAGATGCAGGTCGAGGGATCCTGGTAGCCGTCGCTGTCCAGGCAGTCGATGCCGGACCCCATGTCGGCAACCGCCTGCAGCGGCGTCCCGGCCCAGGCCGTTCCTGAAAGCCAGGGCAGGTACCGCTCGACCGGGGCGTCCATGGCCACCCTTCCTGCGCCCGCCAGCATCGCCAGCGTGGTGGCGGTGATCACCTTGCTCACGGACCAGGCGAAGTGTCGCTGCCAGGGCTCCATGTGCGGGTAGGCCTCGAAGACAATCGCGCCGCGATGCAGCACCAGGACACCGTCCAGCAGCGGGTCGCCGGCCACGTAGTCGGCGAATGGGGAGCTGCCGCCGCGATGCGTCACCGGTACGGCGGCGAGGGCGTCGTCCGGTGCCTGCGGCAGCACCCGGGCCGGCGCCGTGCGCGGAATCGTCGCCTGGTAGCGGTAGGCCGGCGCGTGCAGGTGAAACTGCCGGCTCACGGCGCCGCCGCTGTCGAAATTCTGCCGCGTTACCGCGGTGAAGCGCTCACGGAAAGGCTGCGCCGAGGCGACGGCGCAGGCGAGGCATAGGGTGGTGGCAATAACGGCGCGCAGGGTAGGCATGGCGGGGCTCCGCAGGGTCTATTCAGGCATCATACCGAAGGCGAGGCCATTGCAGGGACGGCCGCCAACCCAAAACGAACCAACCCAACCTTGACCTGTCGCACTGGCCTTTCACGCCGGGGCGCGCATACTGGGGGAGAGCGGGTAACAGCAGGCGGGCCACGATGCACGGCAAGACCGGACTCATCCTCTCACTCCTGGCGGGGGTCGTCGCCCTCGCGCTGCTGGTCGCGTGGTTTGCCCGGCCCGACCCGATCCCCGTGCGCGTGGAGACCGTGGCCCGGGGCCAGGTGCAGGACACGGTGGCCAATACCAAGGCCGGTACCATCGAGGCCTGCCGGCGCGCCGGCATCTCACCCCGCCTCGGCGGCCAGATCGACCGCATGCCCGTCACCGAGGGGGACGTGGTCGAAGCCGGCGAGATCCTCATGGAGTTCTGGAACGACGACCTGCGGGCGCAGGCGCGCCTCGCCGAGAGCGAACTCAAGGCATCCGGGGCGCGGCGCGAGCAGGCCTGTATCGTCGCCGACCGCGCCGCCCGCGAAGCCGAGCGCCAGCGGCGCCTTGGCACCCAGAACCTCGCCTCCGAGGAAGCCATCGACAACGCCGAGAGCCAGGCGCTCGCCCAGCAGGCCGCCTGCACCGCCGCCCGCTCCGCCGTTGAGGTGAGCCGGGCACAGCTCGAGGTCGCCCAGGCTGCGCTGGACCAGACGCAGCTGCGCGCGCCCTTCCCCGGCGTGGTCGCCGAAGTGAACGGCGAGGTCGGCGAGTTCGTCACGCCCTCCCCCGTCGGCATCCCCACGCCGCCGGCGGTGGACCTCATGGACATCAGCTGCCTCTATGTCTCCGCCCCCATCGACGAGGTCGATGCGCCGGCGATCCGCGTGGACATGCCGGCAAACATCTCCCTCGACGCCTTCGATGACCAGGTCTTCGCCGGCCGGGTCCGGCGCGTGGCGCCCTACGTCCTCGACGTGGAAAAGCAGGCGCGCACCGTGGACGTAGAGGTGGCCTTCCTCGAGCCGGCGGACTGCAACTGCATGCTCCCGGGCTACAGCGCCGACATCGAGGTGATCCTGGCCCAGCACGACAACGTGCTGCGCATCCCCACCCAGGCCGTGCGCGAGGGCAACCGCGTGTACCTGGTGGGCGATGACGACCGGCTGGAGGAGCGCAGCATCGAGACCGGCCTGCGCAACTGGGCCTGGACCGAGGTGACCGCCGGCCTCGAAGCCGGCGACACGCTGGTGCTGTCGGTCGACCGGGAAGGCGTGGCGCCCGGCGTGCTGGTCGAGGCGAGGCCGGGGCCCGGCGGCGATGATTGAGCTGTCGCACATCGACCGGCACTTCCAGGTCGGTGACCAGCTCGTCAAGGCCCTGGACGATGTCACCCTGCACATCGGCGCGGGGGAATACGTCTCCATCATGGGCCCCTCGGGCTCGGGCAAGTCGACGCTCCTCAACCTCATCGGCCTGCTCGACCGGCCCACGGCCGGCCGCTACCGCCTCGAGGGCACCGACGTCACTGCGCTCAGCGACGTGGAACAGGCCCGCGTGCGCAACAGCCAGATCGGCTTCGTCTTCCAGATGTTCCACCTCGTACCGCGGCTCACCGCCGCGGAGAACGTCGAGCTGCCCCTGCTGCTGGCAGGGATGGCGGCGGAGGAGCGGCGGCCGCGGGTCGACGCGGCGCTCGAGGCCCTGGGCATGGCGGACCGCGCCCATCACAAGCCCGAGCAGCTCTCCGGCGGCCAGCGCCAGCGCGTGGCCATCGCCCGCGCCACGATCACGGAGCCGCGGGTGCTGCTCGCGGATGAGCCCACGGGCAACCTCGACCACAAGTCCGGGGGCGATGTCATCGCCATCCTCGAGGGGCTGGTCGACGCGGGCATCACGCTGATCATGGTGACCCACGACCCCGCCATGGGCGGCCGCGCACGCCGGCAGCTCAAGATGATGGACGGGCGCCTGGCCAGCGACGAGACAGGCGGACCGGATGACACTGCATAGCGCGGACGTGGCGCGCTTCTCCTGGCGCGCGCTCATCGGCTACCCGGCCCGGACCCTGCTCATGCTCGTCGCCATGGCCATCGGCGTCGGCTCCGTGGTGGTCCTCACCGCCCTCGGCGAGGGCGCGCGCGGCTACGTAACCGGCGAATTCGCCTCGCTGGGGACCAACCTCGTGGTGGTCCTCCCCGGGCGCTCCGAGACCGCCGGCGTCAACCCCGGCGCGATGTTCGGCGAGACGCCGCGGGACCTCACCCTCGACGATGCGCTGGCCCTCACCCGCTCGGGCCGCGTGCGCCGTGTCGCCCCCCTGAACGTGGGCTCGGTGTCGGTGAGCTACGGGCCCCGCTCCCGCGACGTGGTCATGCTCGGCTCCACCGCCGAGATGCTGCCGGTACGGCACTGGACCATGGCCCAGGGCAGTTTCCTGCGGGTGTCGGATATCGATCGGGCCCTGCCGGTAGCCGTGCTCGGCCAGACCGTCCGCGACGAGCTCTTCGGCGCCGAGCGCGCTCTCGGCGAGTGGCTGCGCATTGGCGACCGTCGCTTCCGCGTGATAGGCATCCTCGAGTCCCAGGGGCGCTCCATCGGCGTGGACACGGACGAGACGATCATCATTCCCGTGGCCGCGGCGCAGCAGCTTCTCAACACGCGGTCGCTGTTCCGCATCCTGGTCGAGGCGCGCAGCCGCGAGGACATCGAGCCGGTGCGCGACTTCGTCGAGGCGACCATCGCCGAGCGGCACCAGGGCGAGAAGGACGTGACCGTCGTGACCCAGGACGCGGTGCTCTCCACCTTCGACGATATCCTCGGCGCCCTCACCCTCGCCGTGGGCGGCATCGCCGCCATCAGTCTCGCGGTGGCGGGCATCCTCATCATGAACGTGATGCTGGTGGCCGTCTCCGAGCGCACCGCGGAGATCGGCCTGCTCAAGGCCATCGGCGCCACGCCGCGGCAGATCCTGCTGCTGATCCTCGCCGAGGCATCGCTGCTGTCCCTCCTGGGCGCCCTCCTCGGCCTGGCGGTGGGTCAGGCCAGTGCCTTCGGTCTGCGCCTCGCGCTGCCGATTCTGCCGGCCTACCCGCCCAACTGGGTCATCGCTGTCGTGGTCGCCATTGCCATGGTCACGGGCGTGGTCTTCAGCCTGCTGCCGGCACGCAACGCGGCGCGGCTGGACCCGGTCCTCGCCCTCTCGCGGAGATAGGCCGGTGAACACTGCGGATTTCCTGTCCCTGACCAGCAGCTCGCTCATCGCGCACCGCACGCGCAGCCTGCTCACGGCCCTGGGAATCGCCGTGGGCATCGGCGCGGTGGTCCTGCTCACCTCCATCGGCCAGGGGCTGCAGCAGTTCGTGCTGGCACAGTTCACTCAGTTCGGCACCACCATTGTCGCCGTCAACCCGGGCAAGGCGACCACGGCGGGCACCAGCGTCGGCGTCTTCGGCACGGAGCGGCCGCTGACCCTCGATGACGCCGTCGCCCTGGAGCAGCTCCCCTACGCCAGCGCCGTTGTGCCGTTCGTACAGGGCAACGCCGCCGTGGAGTACGGTAGCCTGAGCCGGCGTACCACGATCTTCGGAGCCGGCCCCGCCATGCCCGATGCGTTCCGCATGGCGGTCGCCATCGGCCGCTTCCTCCCGGAGGACGACCCGACCGCGCCCAGGGCCTTCGCGGTGCTCGGCAGCAAGATGCGCAGCGAGCTCTTCCGGGATGAGAACCCGCTGGGCAGGCTCGTGACCATCGCCGGCAGCCGCTTCCGCGTGATCGGCGTCATGGAATCAAAAGGCACGGTGCTCGGCTTCGATCTCGACGACACGGTGTACATTCCCGCGGCCCGTGCCATGAACCTGTTCAATGTCGACGGGCTCATCGAGATCGACGTGATGTACGACGAAGACACCGCCGTGGACACCGTGGTCGAGGGTATCCGCCGGGTGCTGACGGCCCGCCACGGCCGCGACGACGTCACCATCACCACGCAGCAGCAGATGCTCGACGTGCTCGGCGGCGTGCTGGACGTGCTCACCTTCGCCGTCGCGGCCATCGGCGGCGTGTCGCTGCTGGTGGGGGCCATCGGCATCGTCACCATCATGACCATCGCCGTGAACGAGCGCACCAACGAGATCGGCCTGCTGCGCGCCCTCGGCGCACGCCAGGGCCAGGTGCTTTCGCTGTTTCTCGGCGAAGCCATCGTCCTCGCCGCCGTTGGCGGCCTCGCCGGCCTCGCCCTCGGCACCGGCCTCGGACAGCTGCTGCATCTGGCCGTGCCGGCGCTCCCGGTCCGCCCGTCACTGTTCTACACCGTCCTCGCCGAGAGCATCGCCGTGACCATCGGCCTGCTCGCGGGCGTACTGCCGGCCCGCCGTGCCGCCCGCCTGGACCCCGTGGAGGCCCTGCGCGCGGAGTAGCGCGGGAATCCACACCCGGGTACGGTCGTCAACAGGGAGAGGGGGAAGGGACCATGAACGACGGCACGATGCTCGCCGAACGGTTCACCAGCGAACGCCTGGTGCTGCGCCGGCCGGAACCGGCGGATGCAGCGGCCATTTACGATCGCTACGCGACCAGTGACGCCGTCACGCGCTACCTGAGCTGGCCCCGCCACCGATCGATCGACGACACGCGCGCCTTCCTGGCCTTCTCCGACGCTGCCTGGGCGCAGTGGCACGCCGGGCCGCTGCTCATCGAGGAGCGGGAGAGCGGCACGCTGCTGGGCAGTACGGGGGTGGCCTGCCAGACGCCCTACCGGGTCGACACCGGCTACGTGCTCGCCGAGGACGCCTGGGGCCAGGGCTATGCCAGCGAGGCGCTCGCCGCAGTACTGGAGGCGCTGGGGGGCACCACCGTCTGGCGGGTCGAGGCCTTCTGCCACCCGGAGCACACGGCCTCCACCAGCGTGCTCGAGAAGGCCGGCTTCGAGCTCGACGGACGCCTGCGCCGGCACACGGTCTTTCCCAACCTGGCGCCGGAGCCGCAGGACGTCCTCGTCTATTCCCGCATTCTCTGGTAACCCGCCGCGACGGACAGCGTCTGTCTACTGGATGGAGGCGACGTTCGCTTCCCAGTTCTGCCCGTCAAAGGGCACGATCTCCCAACCCTCGATGCCGGCGTCCAGGCAGCGGCCGTTGATGTCGAAACCGTCGGGGTGGGAGCGCGGCCGGGTGAAGGGATGGATACCGCAAACGCCGCAGAAGCGATGCTCCGCCTGCTTGGTGTTGAAGCGATAGCTGCGCAGCACGTCCTCCCCGGACAGCAGCTCGAAGTCCTCCGCCGCGACGATGACATTGACGAACCCCTTCATCGCGCAGATCGAACAATTGCAGGCGATGGCCCGCCGCCCCTGCAGCCGCACACGGAAGCGCACCGCGCCGCAGTGACAGCCGCCTTCCTGCCAGGGCGCCGAAGCCTTCGACGCGTCCGGATCATCCTGTTTCATCGTGGTCATGCTGTCTCCCCGATCGTCAGCTGCTGTGATTGTTGGCTCGGCAACGGGCCATGGCAACCCCCGGGAACCCGGGGTTCGCGTCATATAGCCGAAAGAAATATTGCTGACACAAACCGCTATTTCACGGGGGAACGCGCCGGCGCTAGCCTCCAGCTTCCCATAATGACCCGCAAGGAGAGCCCACATGTCTGCCACCGATGAATTTCTCGCCGCGAACGCACGCTACGTCGAGAGCTTTGACAAAGGCGACAAGCCCATGCCGCCCGCGAAACAGGTCGCCGTGGTGGCCTGCATGGACGCGCGTATCGAGACCGGACGCCTTCTCGGGCTCGAGGAAGGGGATGCGCACGTGATCCGCAACGCCGGCGGCGTCGTGACCGACGACGTCATCCGCTCGCTCGCCATTTCCCAGCGCCTGCTCGGCACCCGGGAGATCGTGCTCATCCACCACACGGACTGTGGCATGCTCACCTTCAAGGACGACGCGGTGAAGGCCGACACCGGCCTGCGCCCGCCCTTCGCCCTGGAAGCTTTCGCAGATCCGGCGGAGGATGTGAAGCAGTCCATGCGACGCATCGCCAATAGCCCCTTCGTCCCGCACAAGGACGCCGTGCGCGGTTTCGTCTACCACGTCGAGACGGGCAAGCTGGAGGAAGTCCACGCCTGAGGAGGCCTGCCCCGCCGGGCCCGGCCGGCGACCCGGATGGCGCGTTTCGGTAAACTGCGCGCTCGCGCCACGGAGAGGCGGCCATGCCCGAACTCGACGCACCCGGCACCGGCGCCCTGGTCGGCCGGATACTTTCGATCCTGTTCCCCATCGTGGCCATCGTCACGGTGGGCTTTCTCTATGGGCGAAGGCACAAGCCGGAGATGTCCGTCGCCAACCGGCTGAACATGGACATCTTCGTGCCGGCGCTGATCCTCGGCGCCATGGCCAGCAAGTCCTTCGAACCGACGCGCTACGCCGGGCTCGCCGCCGGTGCTGCGCTCCTGCTGCTGACCTGCGGTCTCCTCGCCTGGCCCCTGGCCCGCCGCCTCGGCCTCCCCTGGCGGACCTTCGTACCGCCCATGATGTTCAACAATTCGGCCAACATCGGTATCCCGCTGGCGGTGCTGGCCTTCGGTGAGGAAGCGCTCGCGGCCGGGGTCATCCTCTACAGCGTGTCGAACGTCATGCATTTCTCCCTGGGGGTGCGCATGCTCGACCCGCACGCCAGCCTGCGCACGCTGTGGCGCAACCCGACGCTGCTCGCCGCCTTCGGCGGTCTCGCCATCGCCCTGCTCGGGGTGCCCGTGTGGCAACCGGTCGTGCAGGCGCTGCAGCTGCTGGGCAACGTGGCCATTCCGCTGTTGCTGTTCGCCCTCGGCGTGCGCATGCAGGACGTGCGCTTCGACGCCCTCGGCGCGTCCCTGGTCGGGGCGCTGGCCCGCCCCCTTTTCGGCATGGGGCTCGGCTGGCTGCTCGGTGAGCTGCTCGGCCTCGGGCCCCGCGACAGCGCGCTGCTGATCCTCTTCGGCGCGCTGCCGCCGGCGGTGATGAACTTCCTCTTCGCCGAGCGCTACGGGCAGGAACCGGAACGCGTCGCCGCTATCGTCCTCGTCGGCAACCTCGCGGCGCTGCTGGTGCTCCCGGTCGCCCTCGGCTGGGTGCTCTAGCCGTAAGCGCCATCGCGCGGTGCGAGCACCACGCCAAGACTTTCCAGGTTGCGGCCGAAGAAGCTCGGGGTGATCGGCGGGGGCTGGTCTCCCCAGGCCGGGCTGAAGCCCCCGAAGTTCTCGAGCAGCACCTCGAAGGCCGACTCCATCTCGGCGCGCGCGAGGGCCGCACCCACGCATACGTGCCGCCCCACGCCGAACGCCAGGTGCTGCCCCGGCCGGGGCCGGTCGAGGTCAACCTCGTCGCTGCGCGCGTAGCGCGCCGGGTCCCGGTTTGCCGCCCCGAAGCGAAGGCTGAGCAGGTCCCCCGCTTCGAGCGCAACACCACCCAGCACCGTGGCGGCAGTCACCTCGCGGAACATGCCCTGCGCCGGGCTCTCGAGGCGCAGTACCTCCTCGCAGAAGGGCCGGATACGGTCCCACTCCCCGGCGAGGCGGGAGGCCAGGGCCGGCTGCTCGCAGAGCAGGCGCATGCCGGAGGAAATGGCGGCCGTGGTCGTTTCGTTACCGGAAGCGAGCAGGTCGATGGTCAGGATAGTGAGCTGCTCCTCGAGGCTGAACCCCCCGGGACCCTCTCCGGCGCGCGCCATCTCCGTGAGCATATCGTTGCGCGGTTCCCGCAGCCGCTCCTCCAGCAGCGCCTTGAAGTAGTGCTGCATGTCGACGACCAGCGCCGCGCACTCCACCTCCCGCGCTTCCGAGACCATCATGCTGAACGGCTCCACGATCGCATCGGACCAGGCCTTGAAGCGGGCGAGGTCGCCATCGGGGACGCCGAGCAGGTCCGCGATCACCTGCATGGGCAGCGGGTGGGCGAAAGCCGCAACGAAATCCACCGGCTCTTCCACCGGGAGCCTGCCTGCCAGGGCTTGGGCGATTGCGCGGATGCGCGGCGTGTAGTCGCGGATGCGCGAAGCCGTGAACAACGGCTGCAGGAAACCGCGGACACGCGTGTGTACCGGCGGGTCCGAGGTGGAACAGGATGCGCGCGGCAGCCAGCCCCGGGACGTGTACTGGTCGATAACTGCCTGCGGGATGCCGCCGGGCCGCAATGCCATCGGGCTGACACCGCTGATGAATAGATCCGGCTGCCGCAGCACCTCCTCGCAAAGCCGGTAGCTGGTGACGAGGTAGATCCCCTTCTCGGGCATGCGGTAGACCGGGGCCTCGCGGCGCAGCTTCTCATAGGCCTGCCAGGGGCACTGCTGCACCCGTGGGTCAAAGAGGTCGACGGATTCATCGATCATTCGAATTATTCTCCTCGTCGGCGATGCGGGTGCCCATGGTGCTACAAGAACCGGCGTCCTGGCCAACGGCCCTTTGCACGCGCGCCCCGCTGCTATAAGGTGCCTCCTCCCGCGAAGACGATGGACCATGGCAGAAGACCCCCTCACTCCGGCCCAGGCCGCCCGCTTCCTCAAGCTGGCCACCAACGCTTCGGTCACGACCGCTGCGGTGCTGATCCTGGTCAAGGCCGTTGCCTACTGGGAGACGGGCTCGGTGAGCATCCTCGCCTCCTTCGTCGACTCGCTCATGGACTCGGGCGCCTCCCTTCTCAACCTGATCGCCGTGCGCTATGCGCTGGCGCCGGCAGACCGGGCCCACCGCTTCGGCCACGGCAAGGCGGAGTCCGTCGCCGCCCTGGGCCAGGGCGCCTTCATCATCGGGTCCGGGCTGTACCTGATCATCGAGGCCGTGCAGCGGCTTCTCGAACCCGAGCCGCTGCAGGCCTTCGGCCTCGGCGTGGCGGTCATGGTCTTCACCATCGGGGTCACCGCCGTGCTGCTGCTTATCCAGGGTTACGTCATCCGGCGCACGCATTCGGCGGCGATTCGCGCCGATTCCCTGCATTACCGGACCGACCTGCTCACGAACAGTGCGGTGCTGCTCGCGCTGCTGCTGGCGCAGTTCGGCTGGCCGGGCCTGGACCCGCTGTTCGCCCTTGCCGTCGCCCTGTACATCCTCGCCTCCGCCCGGCGCATCATGGCCGATGCCTTCAACGAGCTGCTCGACCGCGAGCTGCCCGAGGCGCGGCGCGAAGCCGTGCTCGCCATCGCCCGGAGCCACCCGGAAGTGCGCGGCGTGCACGACCTGCGCACGCGCAGCGCCGGCCGGGTCGAGTTCATGGAGCTGCACCTGGAGCTGGACGACCACCTGCCCCTGGTGCAGGCTCACCGCATTGCCGACGAGGTGGCCGCCGCCATCCGCACCGAGAACCCGTCGGCCGACGTGGTCATCCACCAGGATCCGGTCAGCATCGCCGAGCCGCTGCTGGACCAGCAGATCGAGGAGGCCGAAGAGGCCTGAGCCAACGGACAGGGAGGTTTATCGCATGGAATACCGGTCACTCGGCGACAGCGGCATCGAGGTCAGTGTCATCGGCCTCGGTACCATGACCTTCGGCGAGCAGAACAGCGCCGCAGACGCCGCGGCGCAGCTCGACTTCGCCCTCGAGCGGGGTGTGAACTTCATCGACGCCGCAGAGATGTACCCGGTACCGCCGCGGCCGGAGACCCAGGGCCGCACCGAGGAACACATCGGCGCCTGGCTCAAGGCGGGCGGCCGGCGCGACCGGGTGGTGCTGGCCAGCAAGGTCGCCGGGCGTGGCGACCAGAACGCGGGGGTCGACCACATCCGCGGCGGTCCGCGGCTCGACGCCGCCTCGGTACGCGCGGCCCTCGAGGGCTCCCTCGCCCGGCTCGGTACCGACTACCTGGACCTCTACCAGGTGCACTGGCCCGAGCGGCGCACGAACTTTTTCGGCCACCTCGGCTATCGCCACTTCGAGGACGACGGCGTCGCCATCGCCGAGACCCTGGCCGCCCTCGGCGAGCTGGTGAAAGAGGGCAAGGTCCGCCAGGTCGGCATCTCCAACGAGACGCCCTGGGGCGTGCTCGAATACCTGCGCCTGGCGCGCGAGGCCGGCCTGCCGCGTATCGTCAGCATCCAGAACCCCTACAACCTCCTGAACCGCTCCTTCGAGGTCGGCCTGGCGGAGATCGCCATCCGCGAGCAGGTCGGGCTGCTCGCCTACTCGCCGCTGGCCTTCGGCCTGCTCTCCGGCAAGTACGCCGGCGGGGCGCGGCCCGAGGGCGCACGGCTCACGCTTTTCCCCCGCTTCGCCCGCTACGACAACCCGCAGGCCGCCGCAGCCACCGAGGCCTACCTGGCGCTCGCGGCCGAGGCGGGCGTGGACCCGGCGCAGCTTGCATTGGCGTTCGTCAACCAGCAGCCCTTCGTCACCAGCAACATCATCGGTGCAACGACGCTCGAACAGCTCGAGACGAATATCTCGAGCATCGACCTCAGCCTCCCCCGGGATCTGCGCAAGGCCGTCGACGCCATCCACCAGCAGTACTCCAATCCGGCCCCCTGAAACAGGGGCCGGGGCCATTGCCCCGCGGCCGGGGATGGATTACTTTCTGGACTCCCCTCCGAGGAGAACTCCGACCATGGCGAGCCGCTTCGACGCTGGCAGTTTCCTGATCCGCTGGCTCTTTGCCGCGGTGCTGGTCTTCGGCACCTACAACCCGACGGCCTTCTCCTATCTCTCCTGGGTGGTCGACAGCGAGACGCGGCTGGGGCCCGTGGTCGCCATCATCGGGCTGGCGCTGCTCATCGGCTGGATCATCTACCTGCGCGCGACCTTCCTCGCCATCGGCTGGCTCGGGGTGATCCTCGGCGCCGCGCTCTTCGGCGCCATCATCTGGCTGTTCATCGATATCGGCTGGCTGTCCCTCGACAGCACGCGGGCGCTCGCCTGGCTGGCACTGCTCCTGCTGTCGCTGATCCTCGGCGTGGGCATGTCCTGGGCCCACCTGCGCCGCATGTTCAGCGGTCAGCTCTCGGTGGACGACGTCGAGGACTGACGGCGGGTCCTAGGAGAGAGCCCGCAGCCCGAGCGGCCCCAGGCGTCCGATGAGCGCCTGCAGTGCCTCACCGCTCCAGGCGTGCCCCGGCAGAGGCCGCCCCCACACCGGGTCCGGCCAGCAGACGTCCCCCGGCCGCCGGCCGATCACGTGCAGGTGCAGCTGCGGTACCACGTTGCCGAGGGCGCCCACGTTGACCTTGGGGTAGGCAAACTCCGCCTTCAGGAAGTGACCGAGCGCCGTCGCGTCCCCGAGGAGACATTCGCGCTCGTCGGCCGCGAGGTCCGTGAGATCGTCGCAGCCGGTGTCGGGCACGAGGATGAACCAGTGCAGCGCCGCCTCCCGGTGCAGGAGCAGCAGGGCGGAGGACAGCGCGCCCAGGCAATGCGTGTCGGCGGCGAGGCGCGGGTGCAGGGTTGCCGGATCGCGCGCCGTCACCAGCTCGGCGCCGCCGGCGCGGCCTCCACGCGGAACAGCGACGGGTCGAACGGCTCGCCCACCCGGTAGTCCGTCCAGATGGCCTCGTTCTTCTTCACGCCGTCGTAGAAGAGGCGCACCCGCCCCGCCTGCACCCAGTCGCTACCGGGCTTGCTGAAGAAGTGGGAGTAGCGCCGCTCGTGCCAGCCGCGGGGGGTGTCGAAGCCGACGTAAAGGATCGCGTAGTCGGACTGGCGGAAGCCGAAGAGCGTCTCGCCGCCGGCGGGGTCCGTGAGCCGGACCAGGAAGGCCGGCTCGCCGTCGATGAGGTCATCGGGCATGCGCGCCTGCTTCCAGCCCGGGTCCAGCGCGTTGCGGATGGCGCCGAAGCCGAAGTTGCTGGACCACATCGCATTCGCGGACTGGTCCTCCACCGGGCCGTCCTCGTCGTAGGTGGTCTCGCCGTCGAAGGTCAGCAGCAGTGCCAGGTCCTGCCCGGTCCAGGCCTCGATGCGCACGCGGCCGCTGGCCCGGTGGGCATCGGGCTTGTCATCGGCGAACTGGCGCCACATGGCGTAGCGGTCCCAGAGCACCTCGCCGCCACCGGGGGGGCGGATGATGTTATAGCCGGCGAGGAAGAGCGTGCCCGGCTTCACGAAGTGCTCACCGCCCGCGGCGGCGTGCGCCCGGGCGATGATCGCGGCCCCGTCGAGTGCCGGCTGTGCCTGGACGGCGGCGGGCATGCTCCCCCGTTCCGCTTCAGGCGGGGGCGCTTCCGCACCGACGACATTGGCGAGCAGCAGAGCGAACAGGGCCAGGCGGCGGGGCATGGTGGGCTCCTCGAGGCATTCGTACTGCCCCGATGGTACGCCAGGCCGCCGCCGCTGGCGATGCTCAGCGCTCGGCGAGGGCGACCGGAGCGCTCGCGGCCGGCTCGATGGCCACGCCGTCGCGGGTGCGCAGCACGGCATCCTCGTCTGCCGGCGCCGTGCACAGCAGGTTCGCGCCCGCCGCGTCGGCCGGGTTCACCCGCAGGCGAAGCTCGGTGGTACCGGCGCGGTTGCGGATGTTGTAGAGACGCACGCGGGTATCGTCACCGTAGTGGGCCTCAGCGAGGTCCCGGCACTCGGCGAAACGCTCGCGCTCCGAGGGTGCCGCCATCGCGGTCAGCGTGACCGTGGACAGTAGCACACCGACGGTCGTGAGCAGGTACCGGTTCAGCGCGTGGCGGCTACTGGAAGGGCGGTTGAAGGAATAGCGCCTCAGTGCAGTGTGGGTCATCGTCTTGCCTCCCTTGGGCATTGCGTGGTGACAGGAGACAGGCTAGGTGTTTCCGTTACTGCAAGGAACTCTCCGAAAGTAATCGCCTTCGTTGCGTTTTTGCAACAGCATTCTTGCTTCGGTGGCTTGCAGCCGAGTGGGGCTCAGTCGTTTTCGCGGGTATCCAGCAGGGGGCGGATGTCGTCGAAGGCCTCGGCGATGGCCTCGCGCAGCAGCCGCAGGCGCGCGCTCATGCGCAGGTCGCGGTGGGTGAGGACCCAGACATCGCCGTGGTAGTTCACCGGCGCGCCGGGGACCCGCACGATATCGGGCTCATCGGCCACGGCAATGCAGGGCAGGTAGGCCATGCCCATGCGGGAGCGGAGCGCGGCGACCAGCAGGTCGTGGTCGTCGATGGCGTGGCGCACCGGCAGGTCCGGCCAGGGGGTGGCGGCGAGCCAGTCCTGGCGCTCGCCGAGCGGTGCCTTGCCGATCCAGACCAGGTGGCCGACGTCCTCCGGCGAAGCCGGGTCCAGCAGGTCCCGGTGGACGTAGGTCGACAGGCTGAGCGCGGACAGGCGCCGACCGATCAGGTAATCCGGCAGCGCGGTACCCGCCGGAAGCACGCGGATGGCCATGTCCGCCTCGCGACGTGCGAGATCCAGGGAGTCTTCCGCGGGCAGCAGCTGCAGTTCGATGCCCGGGTAGGTCGCCGCGAAACGCTGAAGGCAGCTGACCAGGCGGCCGAGGCTGCCCGCGGGCGGCATGGTCAGGCGGATACTCCCGCGCAGCTCGCGATCGCCGCCGGTGATGCGCCGCTCCGCCGCGATCAGCTCCTCCTCCACCTGCTCCGCCGAGGGCAGCAGGGCCTCGGCGGCCGCGGTCATGCGGTAGCCGTCCGGCGTGCGGTCGAAGAGCAGGCTGCCGAGGTCGCGCTCGAGGGCGTCGAGGCGGCGGGTCACCGTGGAGGTGCTGACGCCGAGCTCCGTCGCCGCAGCCCGCGCCGACCCCCGCCGGGCGAGGGCCAGGAGCACCTTCAGGTCATCCCAGTCCACGACCCTCGGCGGCCGGCCGATCAGCGGGACGCATAGAAGCCCGCGAAGCGGTCGATGAAGGTCTGCAGCTGGTCTTCCGGCAGGTCGTTGATCCCCGCGGCGGCGGCGCGACCGCCACCGGTGGGAAACTCGCGGCAGAGCTCGTCGGCCCCGGAACGGTTGCTGAGCGGCGCGCGCACGCTCACCAGCAGCCCGCCATCGCGCTTCGGCGTGATCACCGCGTGCGCCCGGTCCGGATTGGCGTTGGTCAGCTCGTTGCTGTAGACGCCGGATACGCGCCGCGACCAGGACGCCGCGGGCAGGACGAACACCGCGGCGTGGGCGTCGGCATACTCCGGCGACAGTTCCCGGGCGGCGCCGAGGTCCTCGTGGTAGCCGGTCTCGAGGCGCTCGAAGATCGGCCGGTTGTCGGCCATGAAGTCCTCGGGCTCGGCGTAGGGCAGGAGCTCACGGAACAGGTCCGCCGGGTGAAAATGCAGCTCGTCCGGGTCCGGCCCGTAGCCGTTGTAGTTGATGTAGATACCCAGGTTCTCCAGGCGCTCGAGCTGCTCCCCGGAGCGACCCAGGGGCCGGGCGAGGGCCGCGGCGCTCTCGCGCAGGTTGTCGCCGAAGCTGCCGACCACGGCCCAGGGGCGGTGGGCGCCCTCGAGGTAGCCGTTGACCAGCGAGCTGGTGCACACCGTGGCCTCGGTATTGATATGTGCCTCGAGCCCCGGATGCGCCGGGATGTCGCCGGCAAAGTGGTGGTCGCAGTACCAGACGCGGGCCCCGGCGCCGAGCAGCCCCTCCAGCGGTTCCCGGTTCTTGTCGAGGGAGATGTCGAGCACCGTGACCCGGTCGCCCTCCCCTGCCTGCACGCGGCCGAGGAGCGAGATATCCCGCTTCACACCGGTGACCAGGGTGGCGTCCCGCGGCTCCGCGAGCCGGAGCTGGAGCAGCGCGCAGATCCCGTCTGCGTCGCCGTTGAAGACATCGAAGTCAGCCATGCAGTCCCCGTTGGCTGTGGTGAATCAGTCCGTCGCCGCCTTGCCGGCAAACAGCGTCTTGACGTTGGACTCGGCCGCTTCGCCGCGGCTCGCACGGCGCACGGCGCGGCCCTGCTTGACCCAGAGATGATCGTGGCGCACCTCGTGGCTGGCGAAGCCGCTCACCGCCTCCGAGAGGATCTCGGTGATGCCGCGGCAGTCCATGGCCTCGCAGCACTCGCGCATCCGGGTCAGCGCCTTGCGCACCTCGCGGTAGCCGAGGCTCTCTTCTTCCGCGCGCATGATCATCGGGTGCCCGGTGCCGCTGACGGAGGTGCCGAGCAGCAGCTCCTCGTGCAGCTTCTCACCCGGCCGCAGGCCGATGAACTCGACCTCCACCCCGTTGTGGCCGGGCCCGCGGGCGCCGACCTCGTGACCGCTCAGGCGGATCATGCGCTTGGCCAGGTCGACGATCTGCACCGGCTCGCCCATGTCGAGAACGAAGACGTCGCCGCCGGTCCCCATGGCACTCGCCTGGAGGACGAGCTGCGCCGCCTCCTGGATACTCATGAAGTAGCGCGACACCTCCGGGTGGGTCACGGTCACCGGGCCGCCGCGCTCGATCTGGTCGCGGAACAGCGGCACCACGGAGCCGGAGGAACCGAGCACGTTGCCGAAGCGCACCATGCAGAAGCGCGTGTCCGTGTCCTCCTGCGCCAGCCCCTGCAGGATCAGCTCGGCGAAGCGCTTGGACGCACCCATGATGTTCGTGGGCCGCACCGCCTTGTCGGTCGAAATCAGCACGAACGTCTCGACGCCCGCGAGACGCGCCGCCTCCGCCGCGTGCCAGGTGCCGAACACGTTGTTGGCCACGCCCTCGGCCACGTTGTACTCGACCATGGGCACATGCTTGTAGGCGGCGGCGTGGTACACGGTCTGCACGCCGAAGGTGCGGTAGATCGTCTCGATCCGCGCCTGGTCGCGCACGGAGCCGAGCAGGCAGACCACGTCGATGTAGGTGCCGGCGCGGGCCTGCAGGTCGCGCAGCTCGCGCTCAATGCGGTAGAGGGCGAACTCACTGTTGTCGAGGAGCACGAGTTCCCGCGGGCCGGCGCTCAGGATCTGCCGGCACAGCTCGGCGCCGATGGAGCCGCCGGCGCCGGTCACCATCACCACCTTGTCGGTGATGCAGCGGTCGATGAGCTCCGGGTGCGGCGGCACCGGGTCGCGGCCGAGGAGGTCGTCGAGGTCGATGTCCTGGATCTGGTTGACGGTGGCGGCGCCGGAGACGAGTTCGTTGATCTTGGGCACCGTGCGCACGTGCACCGGCAGTCCCACCAGCGAGTTGATGATCTCGCGGCGGCGCTCGTGGGTCGCCGAGGGAATGGCGAGCAGGACCTGGGTGATCGCGTGCTCCTCCACGAGGCGGTCGAGGTCCGCCGGGCTCATCACCTGCAGCCCGTTGATCACCGAGTGCTGGGCGCGCGGATCGTCGTCGACGAAGGCTACCACGCGGTACTGGTCACCGTGGTGCAGGGCCGTGAGCAGCTGGCGGCCGGACTCGCCGGCGCCGTAGATGATCACGTTCTTGGAGCTCGAGCGCAGCCGCGCCTGGTAGTAGGCGCGCACCACGAGCCGCGAGCCGCCGATGCAGAACATGACCAGGGCCCAGTAGACGAACGGCGTGGAGCGCGGCACGTCGGCGCGGGTGAAAAAGATCGTGGCGCCGAGCACGAGGGTGGAATAGCTGACCGCGGTGATGATGGACCAGATCGCCTGCTGGCCCATGTAGCGGATCACCGCCCGGTACAGGCCCATGCGCAGGAAGATCAGCGCGCTGGCGGCGAGGGTCACGAAGCCGCAGAGCACCTCGACGAAACCGATGTGGAACGAGGCATCGCCGAAGGGGTAGGCAACCGCCAGCCACAGGGACGAAGCGACAAACACCATGTCCACCAGCAACACCAGCCCTTGCTTGATGTTGCGGGGAACCTGGATGAGCCTGTCGGTCGCCGCGCGCAGGGCAGCCCACCGACAGGAGAGCGCCTGCAGCATGTTAACCGCTGCTTGCTTGACCAAGTTGTTCACTCCGCGCTGGTTGTGCGCCCGGTGGCTTTTGTTCTCTAGGCGCCACCAATCCGCCGATGTTACTGCAAGTGCCGGCACTTGGCCATGGCCAGGAGCACGGGTGTGTAGGCGAGACCCAGGAACAGCCAGCCGAGGGCCGGCTCGCGGGCGGCCAGCCACGCCAGCGGCGTGAGCCAGAGCCACTGCACAGCGAGGAACAGGCCGTCGACACGCCCGTGGGAGCCCCAGCGGCGCGCGAGACGCTGGTAGAGGTGGTCCCGGTGCGCCTGCGCCAGGGGAGCCCGCCGCAGCACGCGGAAGAGCAGCGTGAGGCCCGCATCCGACACGAACAGGGCCAGCAGGATGGGCCAGCAGGCCAGCGGCAGGCCTTCGCGCCAGGGCCCGGCGACCGCCAGCAGCGCGAGCAGGAAGCCCGTGGGGACGCTGCCGGCATCCCCCATGAACAGGCGTGCCGGCGGCCGGTTGTGGAGCAGGAACCCGGCGTGGGCACCCGCCAGGACCAGGCAGAGAGCGACGTAGGCGGGCGAGGCGCCGGCAGCCTGCGACAGCCAGGCCGCGGCCGCGCCGGCGGACAGGCCCTGCAGCGCGGCCAGGCCGTCGATGCCGTCCATGAAGTTGTAGAAGTTGGTGAAGGCGAGCACGGCGAAGGCGAGCGGCAGCCAGGCGAGCAGGCCGACGGGGCCACCGCCGGCGACCAGCCAGCCCGTGCCGAGGAGGGCCGCGGCGCCGTAGACCCCGAGGCGAAGGCCCGCGGAGAGGTGGCGCAGGTCGTCGGCAAAGCCGACCAGCGCGAGGCCGAGCGCCAGCGCGAGCGGCAGCGCGTAGGGACCGAGGACGACATCGCCGAGGAGTAGCGCCGCCGCCAGCGCGAGGAACAGCGCCAGGCCCGCGCCGCTCGGCGTCGGCGCCGCATGCGCCCCCCGCGCGGTCGGCTCGGCGAGCCAGCGCCGGGAGCGCGCCAGCGCACCGTAGCCGGCCACGGCGAGGGCGGCGAGCAGCGCCGCAACGAGCGCGAGCAGCATCAGCGCTCCGCCTCCCGCCGCGCTCCGGGGGCGGGCCCGGCGGCCCGCCACCGATCGACCATCGCCGGCGCCAGGTCCTCGAAGCGTTGTCGCGGTGCCCAGCCCGTGGCGGCGCGCACCGCATCGTTGCGGTAGCTGTCCCGGCCGAGCAGCGCGGCGGCCGTGTGCCCCGGCCGCTCACCGCGCAGCACATCGCGCGTCGTCGCGGCGGCACGCCAGGCCCAGGCCGGGAGACGCGGGCCCGCCAGCGCCCGCCCCTGCGCCCCGGCGAGGGCCTCGCAGAGCCGCCGCGCCGTGTAGCGCTCGCCGTCGGTGACGTTCCAGCAGCGGTAGCCGGAAGCGGGCTGCGCCGCGACCGTGAGCAGGAGCTGTACCAGGTCGTCGCGCCCGACGAGGGAGCGGGCACCCGCCGCCGGCGGGGCCGGCCGGCCCGCGGCCACCCAGCGATAGAGCAGCTCGAGGTTGCCGCGCGCCCCCGGGCCGTAGACCAGGGCCGGCCGCAGCACCGTCACCGCCATGCCGGTCTCTGCGGCGATCTCCTCCAGCGCCCGTTCGGCCGCGGCCTTCGCGCGGCCGTAGCCATCGCGCGGCGGCGCGCCGTCGTGCTCGCTGCGGGGCTCCGGCCCGCGCGCGGCGCCGAGGGCCTTCACGCTGGAGAGGAAGATGAAATGCGGAACGCCGGCTTCCGCGGCCGCCCGCGCCAGCGCAACGGCAGCGCGGGGATTGACCTGTTCGTGCAGCGCCGCCGGCGCCGAGCGGTGGGCGAGCCCCGCGAGGTGGAAAACGACGTCGACGCCCGGCGGCACCACCGGGGCAGGGCCCGCGGCGAGATCCAGCGGCAGTTCCAGCGCCGGATCGCGCCCGGCCCGGTGAACGGTATCGCCCCGCGCCGCGAGTGCCTCGCACAGCGCCGTGCCGATAAAACCGGTCGCTCCGGTGACCAGACATTCCACCCGGGCTTCGTCTCCTCGAGGTTGCGGGGCAGCCGCGGACCGCAGGCCCGGGCATAAAAAAGGGGCCGGAGCCCCATGATACGGATGCCCGGCGCTTATTCCAGCGTGATGCGCCCGCGGTTGCGCTCGAGGGTGGCATTGCCGACGCCGGAGACCTCGGCCAGTTCCTCGATGCTCTCGAAGGGGCCGTACAGCTCCCGGTAGCGGACGATGGCCTCGGCCCGGCTGCTGCCGACGCCGCTCAGGGTTTCCGCGAGGGTCGCTGCATCCGCGCTGTTGATGTTCACGGTGGCGGGCACGGGGGCCGTGTCCACCTCCTGCGCGCCGGCCGCGACCGGCAACAGGGCCGCGGCGACGGCGGCGGTGAGGATGGCGGCGCCCGCCAGGGCGCGCAGGGGGTCGATCAGTGTGCGTACTCGTTCCATGGTGTGGTGTCTCCGTCGTTCCATGACAGTGTCGAAGCCTTGCTGGCCGGGTATCCCGATGACGGTCGCCAGCATCCGTGCTGGCAGCCGCATCGAGAGCAGCCTAGCAGCGACATGATCAGGCGGGGAGAAATCGCGCGAAGATGGTTGAAAAGAAACGCCGCGCGGTGGGTGCGCCGTCGACGGCGCGCCTACCCCGCCGCGTGCAGGCCGGCAACGACGGCAGCGAGGGTCTCACCGGGGTCGGCGCTGCCGGTGATGGAGCGGCCGATGACCAGGTAGTCGGCGCCGAGGGCGAGCCCCTCGGCCGGGGTGACGACCCGGCGCTGGTCACCGGCGGCATCGCCGGCGATGCGGATGCCCGGCGTGACCAGCCGGAAACCCGGGCCGTGGGCGGCGCGCAGCTGGGGCGCCTCCTGCGCCGAGCAGACCACGCCGTCGAGGCCGGCGTCGGCCGTGAGCCGGGCCAGGCGCTGCACCCGCTCGGCCGCGGTCTCGGCGTAGCCCAGCTCGGCGAGATCCGCATCAGCGAGGCTGGTGAGCACGGTCACGGCGATGAGCAGCGGCCTGTCCTGCCGGTCGGCGAGCGCGTCCACCGCGGCTTCCAGCATGCGGCGGCCGCCCCCGGCATGGACGTTGACCATCCACACGCCGAGCCCGGCGGCCGCCCGCACGGCGCCGGCGACGGTGTTCGGAATGTCGTGGAACTTGAGGTCGAGGAAGACCTGGAAGCCGCGCGCCTGCAGCGCCTCTACCAGCGCGGGGCCGGCGGCGGTGAACAGCTCCTTGCCGACCTTGACCCGGCAGAGCGCCGGGTCCAGGCGGTCCGCCATGGCCAGGGCGGCATCGCCGTCGGCGTAGTCGAGGGCGACGATGACCGGCGAGGCGGGCTCGCTGGCGCCGTCAGTCACTGACCACGATGTCCTTGCTGCGCAGGCTCTCGACCTCGCCCTGGGTCTTGTGCAGCTGCCGCCGCAGCAGCCGCAGCCGGGCGCGCAGCCGCAGGACCAGCAGGCTCGCCATGAGCAGCCCCGCGATGCCGCCGAGGGCGAAGGCCGCGAGCACCCAGAGTGCGACGCTGCGCGGCGCGAAGGTGTAGACCAGCACGTCGAGGGGCACGGTGGCCTCGTTCTGCAGGGCGAAGAGCGCCCCGGCGGCGGCCATGGCCACCACCACCACGAGCATCAGAAGGCTGCGCAGGATGCTCACAGCCCACCCTGCAGGCCGAGGTTGACCCGCTCGCGGAGTTCTTTCCCGGGCTTGAAGTGCGGCACGTACTTGCCGGCGAGCTGGACCGTGTCGCCGGTCTTCGGGTTGCGCCCGCGGCGCGGCTCACGGTAGTGGAGCGAGAAGCTGCCGAAGCCGCGGATCTCGATGCGGCCGCCGCCGGAGAGGGACTCGGACATGTGTTCGAGGATGGTTTTCACCGCCAGCTCCACGTCTTTCGTGGACAGCTGGGTCTGCCTGGCGGCAATCGCCTCGATCAGTTCGCTCTTGGTCATGGGGGCCCACACTCGCACCAGACGCTTGGGCGCATTGTGCCGTCCGCCCCCTGATGATGCAAGTGCCTATTATTACTGGAAAAATTCGGCCCCGGGGGTTGAACCGGAACGCCGGCCGGCGGACCGCTGCGGCAGCCTGCCAGGAGCAAAAAAAAACCGCGGCCGGGGCCGCGGTTCTGCAGGCTGCTCGGGCGGCGGGCGCCGCCCCGCCATCAGTTGCCGTTCATCTGCTGCTTGATCAGGTCGCCGATGGTGCCGGGGGAAGTCGCTTCCTCCTGGTCCTTCAGGGACTTCACCGCTTCCTTCTCGTCGTCGTAGTCCTTGGCCTTGATGGACAGGGCGACGTTGCGGTTCTTGCGATCCACGGACACGATCTTGGCTTCGACGGAATCGCCGACCTTGAAGCTGTTGCGCGCGTCCTCGACCCGGTCGCGGCTGATGTCGGAGGCCTTGAGGATACCCTCGACCTCTTCCGCCAGCTTGACCACGACGGCCTTGGGCTCGACGTCGACCACTTCGCCGGTAACGATGGTGCCGCGGTCATTCACGGCCACGTAGTTGGAGAAGGGATCGTCCTCGAGCTGCTTGATGCCCAGGGAGATGCGCTCGCGCTCCGGATCGATGGACAGGATGACCGTCTCGATCTCGTCACCCTTCTTGTAGCTGCGCACCGCTTCCTCGCCGGTCTCGTTCCAGCTGATGTCGGACAGGTGCACCAGGCCGTCGATATTGCCCTCGAGGCCGATGAAGATACCGAAGTCCGTGATCGACTTGATGGTACCGGCGATGCGGTCGCCCTTGCTGTGCGTGGCGGCGAAAGCGTCCCAGGGGTTCTGCTGGCACTGCTTGATGCCCAGGGAGATGCGGCGGCGCTCCTCGTCGATATCGAGAACCATCACTTCCACCTCGTCGCCGACCTGCACGACCTTGGACGGGTGAACGTTCTTGTTGGTCCAGTCCATCTCGGACACGTGCACCAGGCCTTCCACGCCCTCTTCGATCTCGGCGAAGCAGCCGTAGTCGGTGAGGTTGGTGACCCGCGCCATGACGCGGCTGCCTTCCGGGTAGCGGCCGGTGATCTCGACCCAGGGGTCTTCACCGAGCTGCTTGAGACCGAGGGAGACACGGTTCCGCTCGCGGTCGAACTTGAGGACCTTGACCTCGAGTTCCTGGCCCACCTCGACGATCTCGGAGGGATGCTTGATGCGCTTCCAGGCCATGTCGGTGATGTGCAGCAGGCCGTCGACGCCACCGAGGTCGACGAAGGCGCCGTAGTCGGTGAGGTTCTTGACGATACCCTTGATGGTCATGCCTTCCTGCAGGCTCTGCAGCAGGGCTTCGCGTTCCACGCTGTTGGCGGCCTCCATGACCGCGCGACGGGAAACGACCACGTTGTTGCGCTTCTGGTCGAGCTTGATGACCTTGAAGTCGAGGTCCTTGTTCTCGAGGTGCGTCGTGTCGCGCACCGGGCGGACGTCCACGAGGGAACCGGGCAGGAACGCGCGGATACCCTTGATGTCGACGGTGAAGCCGCCCTTGACCTTGCCGTTGATAACGCCGGAAACGACTTCGTCGGCCGCGTGGGCCGCCTCGAGGTCCTTCCAGGCTTCCGCGCGCTTGGCCTTTTCCCGGGACAGCCGGGTTTCGCCAAAACCGTCCTCGACGGTCTCCAGCGCGACTTGAACCTCGTCGCCGATGTTCAGGGTGCACTCACCGCTGGCGTCCGTGAACTGGGAACGCGGGATGACGCCCTCGGACTTCAGGCCGGCGTGGACCGTGACCCACTCGTTGTCGATGTCGATGACCACGCCGGTGACGATGGCGCCCGGCTGCATGTCGACGGTTTTCAGACTTTCTTCAAAAAGATCGGCGAAGGATTCGCTCATTACACATTTACCTGTCTACGTTCGCGGCGCGATGCCGCTTCAGCCGCCCCTCCAGCCGGGCCGGGTCACATGAAAAAAAACCGCGCGCACCGTCGAGGCTGGTTAAGACGGCGCGAGCGGGCTGCTTCTACTCCTCGAGACGGTCCGCCGGGCACAGCCCGCGTTCCACCGCGACCCGCAGCACCTGGCGAAATACGCCGGCCACGGAGATCGACGTGCTGTCTAGCTCGAGCGCGTCGTCGGCGGGTACCAGGGGGGCCACGGCGCGACGGCTGTCGCGGGCGTCCCGCTCCCGGATGTCCTCAAGAAGGCGCGGCAGACTAACACTTTCACCCTTTTCCAGCAACTGCTTGTGACGGCGCCGGGCACGCTCCTCGGCGCTCGCCGTGAGGAAGATTTTCAGGGGGGCGTCGGGGAAGACGACGGTGCCCATGTCGCGGCCGTCGGCAACCAGCCCCGGCGCCCTGCGGAAGGCCCGCTGCCGGCCCAGCAGGGCCGTGCGCACCTGCGGGTAGGCAGCCACCAGGGAGGCGCCGCGACCGCCCTCCTCCGTGCGGATCGCCCGGCTCACGTCCTCGCCGCCGAGGAGCACCGCGACGGACCCGTCCGCCGCCGGGCGGAAAACCACGTCGAGGTCCGCGGCCACGGCGGCGGCACCGGCCTCGTCCTCCCAGTCAACGCCGGCCTGCAAACAGGCCTGGGCGGTGACCCGGTAGAGGGCGCCGCTGTCGAGGAGGTGCCAGCCCAGGTGCCGGGCCAGCAGGTGGCACAGCGTGCCTTTACCCGCGCCGCCGGGGCCGTCGACGGCAATGACCGGCGCGCTCACGCGTCCTCCCCGTCCTCGCCGCCGGCGCGGGTGGAGATCTGCAGACCGAGACCGCGGGCGAGCGCATCGAAGCCCGGGAAGGAGGTGGCCACGTGGTCGCAGTCGAGGATGGTGATCTCGTCCTCGGCGCGCAGGGCAGCGACCGCAAAGGCCATGGCGATGCGGTGGTCCAGGTGCGTGCGGATGACGCCGCCGCCGAGGCGGCCGCCGTCGATGATGATGCCGTCCTCGAGCACCTCGTTGGCCACGCCGAGGGTCGACAGGCCCTCCGCCATGGCGGCGATGCGGTCGCTCTCCTTCACCCGCAGTTCCCCGGCGCCGCGCAGCACCGTGCGCCCCTCGGCGCAGGCGGCGGCGATGAACAGGGCCGGGAACTCGTCGATCGCCAGAGGTACCTGGTCCTCGGGAATCTCGATGCCGCGCAATGGCGCGTAGCGCACCAGCAGGTCGGCCACCGGCTCGCCCCCGATCTCGCGCTCGTCCTGCACGGTGATATCCGCCCCCATGAGGGTGAGGATATTGATGACGCCGGTGCGCGTGGGGTTCATGCCGACGTGGGTGAGCAGCAGTTCCGAGCCGGGGGCGATGCTGGCGGCGACCAGGAAAAAGGCCGCGGAGGAGATGTCCGCCGGCACATCGATGTCGGTGCCGCGCAGGCTGCCGCCACCGCGCAGGAGGATGACGTCGTTGTCGCGGCGCACCTCGTAGCCGAAGCCCTGCAGCATGCGTTCCGTGTGGTCCCGGGTCGGCGCGGGTTCGGTGACCGTGGTGGTGCCCTCGGCATAGAGCCCGGCGAGCAGCACGCAGGATTTCACCTGGGCGCTGGCAACCGGCAGGTCGTAGTGGATGCCGGTGAGCGCCTGGCCGCCATGGACCGTGAGCGGCGGCGTCTCGCCGGCCGCGGCCTCGATGCGCGCGCCCATGAGCTCCAGCGGGCGCATGATCCGGCCCATGGGCCGGCGGCAGAGCGAGGCATCCCCGGAGAGCCGGCTGTCGAAGGCCTGCCCGGCGAGGATGCCGGTGAGCAGGCGGATGCTGGTGCCCGAGTTGCCCATGTCGAGGGTCGACCCGGCGGCCCTGAGCCCGTGCAGGCCGACGCCGTGGACCCGCAGTTCGCCCTCCTCCGGCCCCTCGATGCGCACGCCCAGGGCGCGAAACGCCGCCACCGTGGCCAGCGCGTCCTCGCCCTCGAGGAAGCCGTTGATCCGGGTCTCGCCCTCGGCCAGCGCGCCGAGCATGACGGACCGGTGCGAGATGGACTTGTCGCCCGGGACCCGCGCCTCACCGCTGATGACGCCGCCGGGGTGCAGCTTGAATTCCATGGTTGTGACCTGCTTCAGTTCTGTTGCCGGCGCGCCTCGCGCTCGGCGAAGGCATCGCGGGCGGCCTTGGCCGCGGTGAAGGTCGCCTCGAGGCGCGCGCCGTCGCCGCTGGCGATGGCCTCGCGCAGCGCCGCCAGGCGCGCACTGAACTCGTCCACAGCTTCCAGCAGGGCGTCGCGGTTGGCAAGGGCGACATCCCGCCACATGACCGGGTCGCTGGAGGCGATGCGGGTGAAGTCGCGGAAGCCGCCGGCGGCAAAACGGAACAGGTCCTCCCGCCGCGGCGAGGCGGCGAGGTCGTCGACCAGGCAGTAGGCGAGCACGTGCGGCAGGTGGCTGGTCGCGGCGAGCACGGCGTCGTGCTCCGCCACCGCCATGCAGACCACCTCGGCACCGGCGCTCTCCCAGAGGCGCCGCACCAGCGCGAGGGCTTCTTCGTCCTGCTCCGGCAGCGGCGTGAGGATGACCCGGTGCCGGTGGAAGAGCTCGCCGTTGGCAGCCGCCACGCCGCTGCGCTCGGAGCCGGCAATCGGGTGGCCGGGCACGAAGCGCGGCGCCGGCCCGCCGCGGGCCGCGGCGGCGGCGAGGTTGCCCTTGACGCTGGCCACGTCGGTGAGCACCGGCCCGCTGCGGCCGTGATCCGTACGCGCCAGCAGTTCCTCGAGAACGGCGGCGGCGGCGAGGTTGGGCACGGCGATCACGGCGATGTCAGCGGCGAGGGCCGCATCGAGGTCCTCGCAGGCGTGGTCGATAACGCCGGCCTCGAGGCCGGCGGCCAGCGCGCCCGGGTCGCGATCGAAGCCGAGCACGCGGCCGGCAAAGCCCGACGCCTTCAGCGCCAGGGCCAGGGAGCCGCCGATCATGCCGAGGCCGAGGATGGCCACGCTGCAGGGCTTCTCTGCCACGCGGTCGCTCAGAGCACGGCCCGGGGGTAGGAACCCAGGGGTTTCAGCAGAATGGACTGTTCCTCGAGCTCGCGCAGGATCGCCGCGATGTTCTCGTCCTGCAGGTGGCCCTCGAACTCGATGAAAAACACGTAGGCCCACTTCTCGGTGCGCGACGGCCGGGTGTCGATGCGGGTCAGGCTGACGCCGCCGCGGCGGAACGGGTCCAGCAGCGCGAACAGGGCCCCGGGCTTGTTGCGGCTGGAGACGATGATGGAGGTCTTGTCGCGGCCGCTCGGCGGCACTTCCTGGCGGCCGATAACGAGAAAGCGCGTGGTGTTGTCGCGCCGGTCCTCGATGTGCTCCGCCAGCCGCTCGAGGTGATACTGCTCCGCCGCCATGTCCCCCGCGACCGCGGCCACGCCGGGCTCCGCCGCGGCCAGGCGCGCGGCCTCGCCGTTGCTGGAGACGGCCTCCCGCTCCACGTGCGGCCAGTGGGTGTCGAGCCAGTTGCGGCACTGGGCGAGGGCCTGCTGGTGGGCGCAGATGCGGGTGATGGCGGCCGGATCCGTGCCCGGGGCGGCGAGCAGGTGGTGGGTGATGCGCAGCTCCACCTCGCCGGCGATGCACAGCGGCGAGTCGAGGAAGCTGTCGAGCGTGTGGCTGACCATGCCCTCGGTGGAGTTCTCCACGGGGACCACACCATAATCGCAGGCACTCGCCTCCACCTGGTTGAAGACACCGTCGATGGTGGCCTGCGACACGCACACCGCGCCGTGGCCGAAATGCTTGAGTGCCGCCGCCTGGGTGAAGGTGCCCTCCGGGCCGAGGTAGGCCACCTGCAGCGGCTGCTCCAGGGCGAGGCAGGCGGACATGAGCTCGCGGAAGATGTAGGCGACGTTCTCCGCCGGCAGCGGCCCGGCGTTGCGCTCGACGATGCGGGCGAGCACCTGCGCTTCCCGCTCCGGCCGGTAGAAGACGACCTCGCCGGCCTCTTCACCGCGCTCCCGCGCCGCGAGCTGCTCTGCGAGCTTGATCTCCGCCACCTGCTGCGCACAGCGCGCGCGGCGGTTGATGAGCGCCTGGATCTCGCGGTCGATGCCGTCGATCTCCTCCCGAACCGCCTGCAGGTCCCGTTCGTCTGTCATGACCGGCGCCTCAGCCGCAGCGGCGCTCGAAGTCGGCCATGAAGGCCACGAGATCGTCCACCGCCGCCTGCGGTACCGCGTTGTAGAGGCTGGCACGCATGCCGCCCACGGAGCGGTGACCCTTGAGGTTGAGCAGCCGGGCGGCCTCGGCCTCCTCGAGGAAGCGCTTGTCGAGGCTGTCGTCCGCGAGCACGAAGGGGACGTTCATCCAGGAGCGGTAGGCCGGGTCCACGGGGTTGGAGTAAAAGTCGCTGCCGTCGATGGCGGCGTACAGCGTCTCGGCCTTGCGCCGGTTGCGCTCGGCCATGGCGGGGAGGCCGCCGAGCCCCTCGAGCCACTCGAACACCAGCGCGGCGAGATAGAGAGCGAAGGTCGGCGGCGTGTTGTACATGGAGTCCGCGTTCGCCGCGGTCTCCCAGTTGAGCATGGCCGGGCACTCGGGGCGCGCGCGGCCGAGGAGGTCCCGGCGCACGAGAACCAGGGTCAGCCCCGCGGGGCCGATGTTCTTCTGCGCGCCGGCGTAGATGACGCCGTAGCGGCTCACGTCGAGGGGGCGCGACAGCAGCGTCGAGGACATGTCCGCGACCAGCGGCGCCGGCGCCTCGGGCGCCTCCGTGAATTCGACGCCGCCGATGGTCTCGTTCGGCGTGAGATGGAGATAGGCCGCGTCATCGCGCAGCCGCCAGCCGTCGCGGGGCGGCACGGTGCGGTAGTGCCCCTCGGCATCGCTCGCCGCGACGCCGACATCGGCGAAGCGGCGGCCCTCGGCGATGGCCTTCTTCGACCACTGCCCGGTATCGAGGTAGTCGACGGGGCCGCCCGGCGCGGCGAGGTTGAGCGGTACCGCGGCGAACTGCGTGCTCGCCCCGCCCTGCAGGAACAGCACCGCGTAGTCGTCGCCGAGCCCCAGCAGCCGGCGCAGGCAGGCCTCGGCGGCCTCGACCACGCCCACCACCTCGGGCGACCGGTGGCTCATCTCCATGAAGGAAAGGCCTTTGCCGTGCCAGTCGAGCATTTCCTCGGCGGCGCGCGCGAGCACTGTCTCGGGGAGCGCGGCGGGGCCGGCACAGAAGTTCCAGGCGCGGGTCATGGGCGGGGGCTCCCCTGGCGGTCAGGCATCATCGTCGCTGTTCTCTTCACGCTCACTGTCGCTCGCAGCGTCGCCTGCGCCATCATCGGCAGCGCCCGCCGCCGGGCTCAGCGGCGCGTCGCCCGGGGTCGCCCCGGCCGCGTCGCCGGGCGTCTCGTCGTCTTCCGGCTCGTCGATCTGGGCGACGCGGACGAGCTGCTCGCCGTCCTTGCAGCGGACAATGCGCACGCCCTGGGTGTTGCGGCCGAGGAGGGAGACCTCGTCGGCGCGGGTGCGCACGAGGGTACCGAGGTTGGAGATGAGCATGAGCTCGTCGCCGTCGAAGACCTGCACGGCACCGACGAGATCGCCGTTGCGCTCGGAGCGGGCCATGGCGATGACGCCCATGTTGCCGCGCCCCTTGGTGGGGAACTCGGCCACGCCGGTGCGCTTGCCGTAGCCCTTCTCGCTCACGGTGAGGATGCGGCCGTCTTCCCGGGGAATCACCAGGGAGATCATCTGCTGGCCCTCTGCGAGGCGGATACCGCGCACGCCGCGCGCCGTCCGCCCCATCGGGCGCACGTCGCCCTCGCGGAAGCGGGCGACCTTGCCGCCGCTGGAGAAGAGCATGACATCGCAATTTCCGTCGGTGATCGCGGTGCCGATGAGCACGTCGCCCGCTTCGAGCTCGAGAGCGCGCAGGCCCACGCTGCGCGGGCGGGCGAAGTTCTCGAGCGGCGTCTTCTTCACGGTGCCACCGGCGGTGGCCATGAAGATGAAGTGCCCGGGCGTGTACTCTTCCACCGGCAGAATCGACGTCACCCGCTCACCCGGCTCCAGCGGCAGCAGGTTCACCAGCGGGCGCCCGCGGGAGCCGCGGCCGGCCAGGGGAATCTGGTAGACCTTGAGCCAGTACACCTTGCCGAGGCTGGAGAAACAGAGAATGGTGGCGTGCGTGCTTGCCACCAGCAGGTGCTCGACGAAGTCCTCGTCCTTCACCGACAGGGCCGCGCGGCCCATGCCGCCGCGTCGCTGCGCCTGGTAGTCGGAGAGCGGCTGGGTCTTTGCGTAGCCGAGGTGGGAGATGGTTACCACCCGGTCCTCTTCGGTGATCAGGTCCTCCACCGTCAAATCGTGCTGCGAGGCGGAGATCTGGGTGCGGCGCGCATCGCCGAACTCCTGCGCCACTTCCTCGAGCTCCTCGCGGATCACCTGCATCAGGCGCTCCGGGTCGCCGAGGATGTCGAGGTAGTCGGCAATCTCGGCAAGCTTCTCCTGGTACTCGTTGAGCAGCTTCTCGTGCTCGAGGCCCGTGAGCCGGTGCAGGCGCAGCTCGAGGATCGCCTGGGCCTGGGCCGGCGACAGCTGGTAGGCGTCGCCGTGCAGGCCGTAGTGCGGCTCCAGCCCGTCCGGGCGGCAGGCCTCGGCGCCGGCGCGCTCGAGCATGGCCAGCACCTCGCCCGGCGCCCAGGTGCGGGCGAGGATCGCCTCGCGCGCTTCCGCGGCGCTCGGCGAGGCCTTGATCAGCTCGATCACCGGGTCGATGTTGGCCAGCGCGATCGCCAGCCCCTCGAGGATGTGCCCGCGCTCGCGCGCCTTGCGCAGCAGGTAGACCGTGCGCCGGGTGACCACCTCGCGGCGGTGGCGGATGAAGGCCTCGAGCACCTCCTTCAGATTGAGCACCTTCGGCTGGCCGTCCACCAGCGCCACCATGTTGATACCGAAGACCGACTGCAGGTTGGTCTGGGCGTACAGGTTGTTGAGGACGACGTCGCCGATCTCGCCCCGGCGCAGCTCGATGACGATGCGCAGGCCGTCCTTGTCGGACTCGTCGCGAAGCTCGCTGATACCCTCGATTTTCTTTTCCTTGACCAGCTCGGCGATGCGCTCGATGAGCCGCGCCTTGTTCAGCTGGTAGGGAATCTCGTGGACGATGATGGTGTCGCGGCCGCGCTTCTCATCGGTGATGACCTCGGCCTTGGCGCGGACGTAGATGCGGCCGCGGCCGCCGCGGTAGGCCTGGATGATGCCGGCGCGGCCGTTGATGATGCCGCCGGTGGGGAAGTCGGGCCCGGGGATGTGCTCCATGAGCTCGTCCACGGTGATCTCCGGGTTCTTCATCAGCGCCAGGCAGCCGCTCACCACCTCGGTCAGGTTGTGCGGCGGGATGTTGGTGGCCATGCCCACGGCGATACCGGCGGACCCGTTGACCAGCAGGTTGGGCACCCGGGCCGGCAGCACGGAGGGAATGCGCTCCGTGCCGTCGTAGTTGTCGACGAAATCGACCGTTTCCTTGTCGAGGTCCGCGAGCATCGCGTGGGCGATCTTCTGCATGCGGATCTCGGTGTAGCGCATGGCCGCGGCGGAGTCGCCGTCGATGGAGCCGAAGTTGCCCTGCCCGTCGACGAGCATGTAGCGCATGGAGAAATCCTGCGCCATGCGCACGATGGTGTCGTAGACGGCAGAGTCGCCGTGGGGGTGGTACTTACCGATGACGTCACCGACGACCCGCGCCGATTTCTTGTAGGCCTTGTTCCAGTCGTTGTTGAGCTCGTTCATGGCGAAGAGCACGCGCCGGTGCACCGGCTTCAGGCCGTCGCGGACGTCCGGCAGGGCGCGGCCGACGATCACGCTCATGGCGTAATCGAGGTAGGACTGCTTCAGCTCGTCCTCGATGTTGACCGGCAGGATTTCCTTGGCGATTTCACCCATCTGGCATTCCCTGTGCGACTCGGAGCGGTGCACGGCCAGCGGCGCACACGGGGCCGCCACAGCAACCCTGGCATGCGCTGCGCAGAACCGCCGGCAGCCCCGTCATGGAAGCCTGCCAGTGTACCGCCTGCGGCCCGTTTTCGCCATGTTTTTAAGGACTTGGAACCGGCCCCGGGCCGGCTGCCCGGGGCCGCCCGGCGGCGGACAATTGCGGTTATACTGCCCGCCCCGAAGCGACCCGCCGCAGCGGCGGGCGACAACGCCAATCCTGGCCAAGAGGGAGCAGGCCCCATGGAGACAGGCACGACAGCGGCAGACCTCCTGATCCACCCGCGCTGGATCGTGCCGGTGGTGCCCGAGGGCGCCGTGCTCGAGGGCCACAGCCTGGCGGTAAAGGATGGTGCGATCAGCGCTCTCCTGCCCCGCGCCGAGGCCGCGGGGATCCGCGCCGCCGAGGAGCTCGAGCTGCCGTCGCACGCGCTCATGCCGGGGCTGGTCAACGCCCACGGTCACGCCGCCATGGCGCTGCTGCGCGGCTACGCCGACGACCTGCCCCTCATGCCCTGGCTCCGGGACCACATCTGGCCCGCCGAGGGCGCCTGGGTCGGCGAGGGCTTCGTCCGCGACGGCGTGCGCCTCGCGGCCCTCGAGATGATCGAGAGCGGCACCACCACCTGCTCGGACATGTACTTCTGTCCCGAGGTCGCGGCCCGCGAGTACCTCGCCGCGGGCCTGCGCGCCCAGCTCGCCTTCCCCGTGTTCGACTTCCCCACGGCCTGGGGCAGCGGGCCCGACGACTACCTGGCAAAAGGACTGGCGCTGCGCGACGAGCTGCGCCACGAGGAGCGCATCAGTGTCGTGTTCGGCCCGCACGCGCCCTACACCGTGGGCGAGGAGACCCTCGCCCGCATCGCCACCCTGGCCGCGGAGCTGGACCTGCCGGTGCACATCCACCTGCACGAGACCGCCGCGGAAGTGCTGCAGGCGGTGGAGGCAAACGGCGAGCGGCCCCTGGATACGCTGCACCGCCTGGGCCTGCTCGGCCCGCGCACGCAGTGCGTGCACATGACCGACGCCGGGCGACAGGATATCGAGCTGCTCGCCGCCACCGGCGCGCACGTGGTCCACTGCCCGCAGTCGAACATGAAGCTGGCCTCCGGCACCTGCCCGGTGACGCGCCTGCTCGACGCCGGCGTCAACGTCGCCCTGGGCACGGACGGCGCCGCCAGCAACAACGACCTCAACCTGTTCAACGAGATGCACAGCGCCGCCCTGCTCGCCAAGCTGGGCACCGGCGACGCCTCGGCCCTGCCGGCGGCGCGCACGCTGACCCTGGCCACGCTCGGCGGTGCCCGCGCCCTCGGCCTCGAGCAGCGCATCGGCAGCCTCGAGGTCGGCAAGCAGGCAGACCTGGTCGCCGTGGACCTCGGCGGCCCGGCCCAGCAGCCGGTCTACAACCCGCTGTCGACCCTGGTCTACGCCTGCAACGGCAGCGAGGTCAGCCACAGCTGGGTCGCCGGCCGGGCGCTGCTCGCCGGGCGCAAACCGCTGACCATCGACCGGCGGGCGGTGCTGGCGAAGGCCGAGGACTGGCGTTCCCGAATCCAGGCGGGGCCGTCACCGGGGGACAGGGGCAACGCAGCCAAGGAGACACCATGACCGCACGCAGTAACGTCGACCGCCAGGAGATCGCCAAGTTCGAGGCCCTCGCCGCGCGCTGGTGGGACATGGACGGCGACTTCCGCCCCCTGCACGAGATCAACCCGCTCCGGGCCAACTTCATCGACGGCCTGTCGCCGGTCGCCGACCGCGACCTGGTCGACGTCGGCTGCGGCGGCGGCATCCTGGCCGAGGCCATGGCGCAGCGCGGCGCCCGGGTCACCGGCATCGACATGGGCGAGGCGCCGCTGTCGGTGGCGCGGCTGCACCAGCTGGAGTCGGGTCTGGACATCGACTACCGCCAGGCCACGGCGGAGGAGCTGGCGGAAGAGCGGCCCGGCAGCTACGACGTCGTCTGCTGCCTCGAAATGCTCGAGCACGTGCCCGATCCCGGCGCCGTGGTCGCCGCCTGCGCCGCCCTCGCCCGGCCGGGGGCATCGCTCTATTTCTCCACCATCAACCGCAACCCGAAGGCGTTTCTGTTCGCCATCGTCGGCGCCGAGCACATCCTCCGGCTGCTGCCGGCGGGGACCCACGAGTACGACAAGTTCATCAAGCCCTCGGAACTCGCCGGCTGGATCCGCGACGCGGGCCTCGTGTTGCGCGAGATGACCGGCCTGACCTACAACCCGCTGACCAGGCGCTACCGCCTCGACAAGAAGGACGTGTCCGTGAACTACCTCCTGCGCGCCGAGAAACCGGCGTGAGCCACCCGGGCCCGCGCCTCGCCGCGGTCTTCTTCGACCTCGACGGCACCCTGGCCGACACCGCCGGCGATTTCATCCCGGTGGTGCAGACCCTGCGCGCCGAGGCCGGCCTTAAGCCCCTGCCGCCGGAGCGGATCCGCGCCAGCGTGTCCAATGGCGCCCGCGGCCTGGTCACCCTCGCCCTCGGCCTCGAAGAGGGCGAGGACGATTTCGAGCACTGGCGCCAGCGGCTGCTGACGCTCTACGGCGGCATCCTCGGCACCCACGCCACCCTGTTCCCGGGCCTGCGCGAGCTCATCGCGCGCCTCGGCGAGGCCGGCATCGCCTGGGGCGTCGCCACGAACAAGCCGCGGGTATACACGGTGCCGCTGCTCGAGCGGCTGGCCATCGAGCCGCCGCCGGCGAGCGTGGTCTGCCCCGAGGACGTGAGCGAGCGCAAGCCGCACCCGGAGAGCCTGGAGCGGAACTGCCGGGAGGCGGGCTGCACCCCCGAGCGGGCGGTGTACGTGGGCGACCACATCCGCGACATCGAGGCCGGGCGCCGCGCGGGCCTCTACACCGTCGCCGCCGCCTACGGCTATATCGAGCCCGGCGACGACGCGGCCCGCTGGGGCGCCGACGCGCTGGTCGCGGACAGCGAAGCCCTGGCCGCGGTGCTGCTGCCGGAGGTCGACCGCACGCGGATTGTCGACAGCAACCAGGAGGCCAGGCCATGACTGATACGACGATCCCCGCCGGCTACGGCGCGCCGCCGGACCTGCTCGCCGGGCGCACGGTCATGGTGACCGGCGCCGGCGACGGCATCGGCCGCGCCGCCGCCCTTGCCTACGCGGCGCACGGGGCCACGGTGATTCTCCTCGGGCGCACGGTGGAAAAACTCGAGGCCGTCTACGACGCCATCGAGGCGGCCGGCGGTGCCCAGCCGGCGATCTTTCCCATGGATCTCGCCAGCGCCCCCGAGAGCGACTACGCGGGCCTCGCCGGCGCCGTCGGCGAGACCTTCGGCCGGCTCGACGGCCTGCTCCACAATGCCAGCGTCCTCGGCGAGCGCCGGCCCATCGAGAACACGACCTGGAAAGCCTGGGAGCAGGTGATGCAGGTGAACGTGAACGCGGCCTTCCTGCTCACCCGGGCGATGCTGCCGCTGCTGCAGGCAGCGCCGCGGGCTAGCCTGCTGTTCACGTCATCGGGCGTGGGACGCAAGGGGCGCGCCTACTGGGGCGCCTACGCGGTGTCGAAGTTCGCGACGGAGGGGCTCATGCAGGTCCTCGCCGACGAACTGGAGAACACCAGCGAGGTGCGCGTGAACAGCCTGAACCCCGGCGCCACCAACACCGCCATGCGCCGCGCCGCCTACCCGGGGGAGGAACCCACGACGAACCCGTCGCCGGAGGCGATCATGCCGGCCTACCTGTACCTGATGGGGGATGACAGCCTGGGCGTGCACGGCCAGGCCCTCGATGCGCAGTAGGGCGTCGCGGGCGGGCGCCCCGGCTACTTCTCCGCCTTGCGCCCGCTGCCCCGGTCCTTGCCGCCGCGCTTCTTGAGCGCGCCCTTGCCGAACTTGCCGGCTTTCTCACCCCGCTCGCCGCGGGGGTCGCGCCCCTTCTTGCGCAGCTGCCGCTCCTGGGCCTTGCGCTCGTCGGCGGTGACGGCTTCGACCGGCTTCGGCTCCAGCCCCGCCATGCGGTAGAGGGCCTTTACCTCCTTGTCGGACATCTCCATCCACTGGCCCTTCTTGACGCGGGAAGGGATGAAGATCTCACCGTAGCGCACGCGCTTCAGCCGCGAGACGGTCAGGCCCTGCGACTCCCACAGCCGGCGCACCTCGCGGTTGCGGCCCTCCATGATCACGACGTAATACCAGTGGTTGACGCCGTCGCTGTCGTTGCCGCCGGGCTGGATGTCGGTAAAGCGCGCGACGCCGTCCTCGAGCATGACCCCCTCTAGCATGCGCTCGAGCGCCTCGGGCCGGGCCTCGCCGAGCACGCGCACGGCGTACTCCCGGTCGATGTTCGCCGAGGGGTGCATGAGGGCGTTGGCGAGCTCGCCGTCGGTGGTGAACAGGAGCAGCCCGGAGGTGTTGTAGTCGAGGCGGCCGATGGAGATCCACCGCCCCTGCTTGAGCTTCGGCAGGCTCTCGAACACGGTGCGCCGCCCTTCCGGGTCCTTGCGGGAGCACACCTCGCCGGTGGGCTTGTTGTACAGCAGGCAGCGCACGCCGCCACTGACGGCCGCCTCCAGGGGTTTGCCGTCCACGGCCAGGCGGTTGCGGGGGTGGACCCGGTCGCCGAGGCGGGCGGTGCGATCGTCGATGGTGACCCGGCCCTGCTCGATCCAGCGCTCCATCTCGCGCCGGGAACCGAGGCCGGTGCGGGCGAGCACCTTCTGCAGTTTCTCGCCGCTCTTGCCCTTGTCCTTGTCCTTCCCCTTGTCGTCAGCCATCGGCCCGCTGCGCGCCCGCGGCGTCCTCGCTGCTGTCGTCGTCTGCCTCGCTGCTCTCGTCAGCCTCGCTGCTCTCGTCCGCGTCGCTGCTGTCGTCCCCGCCGGTGCTGTCGACACTTTCAACCTCGCGCTCGGCGCCGGCGTCCCCGACTGCGGGCGCTTCCTCTCCGGCCGCGGCCTCGGGGGCGACGACCGCCGCGCCGGCGCTCCCCTCTTCGCTGACCGCCTCGCCGGCCGGCGTCTCTTCCCCGTCGCCGGCTGCGTCGTTCGCCGCGCCGCCGAGGGGCTCGCTGAAGCCGAGCTCGGCATTCAGGGTCTCGAGGTCACGGATCTCCGCCAGGGCAGGAAGCTGGTCGAGGCTCTTCAGGTTGAAGTAGTCGAGGAACTGGCGCGTGGTGGCGTACATGGCCGGGCGCCCGGGCACGTCGCGGTGGCCGACCACGCGGATCCACTCGCGCTCGTGCAGCGTCTTGATGATGTTGGAGCTCACCGCCACGCCGCGGATCTCCTCGATCTCGCCGCGGGTGATGGGCTGGCGGTAGGCGATGAGAGCGAGGGTCTCGAGCAGGGCGCGGGAGTACTTCGGCGGCCGCTCGTGCCAGAGCCGAGCCACCCAGGGACCGAGGTTCTGGCGCACCTGGAAGCGGAAGCCGCTGGCGACTTCCCGGAGTTCGAAACCGCGGTCCTCGCAGCGGGCGGCGACCTCCTCCAGCGCGGCGCGGATGTCTTCCTTCGGCGGGCGCTCCGCCTCCTCGAACAGCTCGGCGAGCTGCGCCACCGTGAGCGGCTTGCCCGCGGCGAGCAGCGCGCCCTCGATGATCTGTACCAGGCCCGTCTCAGCCACTACTCGGCCCTCGCCTTGACGTGGATCGGTGCGAACGGCTCGCTCTGGACGATTTCCACCAGGGACTCCTTGATCAGTTCCATGACCGCGAGGAAGGTGACCACTACGCCCAGGCGACCCTCCTTCGGGTCGAACAGGGTGACGAAGGGCACGAACTGCCGGCCGGCGAGGGCCTCGAGCACCTCGGACATACGTTCGCGGGTCGACAGCGCCTCGCGCTGGATGTGGTGATGCTCGTACATGTCGGCGCGGCGCAGCACCTCGGACAGAGCCACGAGCAGCTCGCGCATGTCGACGTCCGGGTCCGGCCGGGCGCGCTGCAGGTCCGGCGGCTCGGCGCTGGCGACGAAGGTGTCACGCTCGTTGCGCGGCAGCTCCTCGATGTCCTCGGCGGCCTTCTTGAAGCGCTCGTACTCCTGCAGCCGGCGGATCAGCTGGGCCCGCGGGTCCTCTTCGTCCTCGTCGACATCCACCGAGCGCGGCAGCAGCATGCGCGACTTGATCTCGGCGAGCACCGCGGCCATGAGCAGGTATTCCGCCGCCAGCTCGAACTGCATGGCGTCCATGAGTTCGACGTACTCCATGTACTGCTCGGTGATCCGGGAGACGTCGATCTCGAGGATGTCGAGGTTCTGCCGCCGGATCAGGTAGAGCAGCAGGTCGAGGGGCCCCTCGAAGGCCTCGAGGATCACTTCCAGGGCCCGCGGCGGGATGTACAGGTCCTTTGGCAGCTCCGTCACCGCCTTGCCCATGACGATCGCGAAGGGCATCTCGCCCTGCTCGGGGGCGGTCGTCGGCGGGGCCAGCGGGCGCGCGGCCTCGCCGGTGCTGCTGCGGTCTTCGGAAGTGCTCACGCGCGGTCCTTTATCGCTTTCGCGCGAGTATACCTGACGGCGGCTGGCGGCGGGACACTAGGCCTCGAACGGCGTCACGTCGCCCTTGCCCACCCGCAGCACCAGCGGCAGGTCGTCGGCGAGGTCGATCACCGAGGTCGGCTCCATGCCGCAGTAGCCGCCGTCGATCACGAGGTCGACATCGTGCTCCAGCGTATCGCGGATCTCGTACGGGTCGATGAGCGGCAGCTCGTCCCCCGGGAGGATCAGCGTCACGCTCATGAGCGGTTCGCCGAGGTCTGCCAGCAGCGCCTGGGCGATGTTGTTCTCCGGCACGCGCAGGCCTACGGTCTTGCGCTTGGCGTGCATGAGGCGGCGGGGCACCTCGGAGGTGGCCTTGAGGATGAAGGTGTAGGGACCCGGCGTGTTGTTGCGCAGCAGCCGGTACTGGGTGTTGTCCACCCGGGCGTAGGTGGCGAGCTCGGAGAGGTCGCGGCAGACCAGGGTGAAATTGTGATCGGCCTCGAGGCGGCGGATGCGGCGGATCCGGTCGAGCGCCGCCTTGTCGCCGATCTGGCAACCGAGCGCATAGGCCGAGTCGGTCGGGTACACGATGACGCCGCCGGCACGGATGATATCCACCGCCTGGCGCACGAGCCGGGCCTGGGGGTTGTCCGGGTGGACCTGGAAGAACTGGCTCACGGTGCTGTCGACTCCCTGGATGCTGCCCGCGCGCCGGCCCGGGCCGCCAGCCGCGACCACACGTTGGGCCGGTCGGCGAAGGGCGCCGATGCTACACCAAGGCGAGGCCCGTGGGGCGTGTCGGCGTGAAAATCACTGCCGACGGAGACCGCGAGATCGAAATCCGCGGCCAGCTGCGAAAGGGCCGTCGCCTGCCCCGGCGCCTGGCGCCCGCTGACGACCTCGATCGCGCCGCCGCCGGCACCGGCGAAGTCGGTCACCAGCCGGCGCAGCTTCATGCGGGTGAACTTGTAGTGCAGCGGGTGGGCGAGCACGGCGATGCCGCCGGCAGCGGTGATCCACCCGGTAACCTCGGCGAGCCCGGGCCAGAACGCCTTGACGTCCCCGGTCTTGTTGCGGCCCAGGTAGCGCTTGAAGGCCGTGGCCTCGTCGGGCAGGTGCCCCGCCTCGACCAGCCAGCGCGCGAAATGGGGCCGGCCCAGCTGGCTCTCGCCGGCGATCGCCCGCGCCCCGGCGAGGGCGCCGGGGAAGCCGCGGCTCGCCAGCCGTTCGGCAATGGTCTGCGCCCGCTGCTGCCGGGCGCTGTCCAGGGCGGCAAGGCCCGCCGCCAGGGTCGGGTCATCCACGCGGACGCCGAGGCCCACCACGTGGATCGTCGCGCCGCTCCACTGGCAGGACAGTTCCACGCCGGGGTGCAGCACGAGGCCGTCGGCCAGCGCTGCCGCCGCGCGGTAACCGGCGAGCGTGTCGTGGTCGGTGATGGCGAGCTCAGTGACGCCCGCGGCGCGGGCGCGCTCGATCAGCGCCGCCGGCGCCAGGGCGCCGTCGGAGGCGCTCGTGTGGGTGTGGAAGTCGACCAGCACAGTTCGCTACCATTAGCCTCTTGACTGCCCTCTGCCCCGCGCCGGGCGCCCACCGCCGCGGCTGGCCGGCGAGCTTAGCACGGAAGGAACCCCCCACCCCATGCGGCAACTGCTCGAATTCATTCCCATTGCCCTGTTCTTCATCGTCTACCAGCTCGACGGCGAGACGGTGACCCTGGGCAGCTGGGCCTACACCGTCGACGGCATTTTCACCGCCACGGGCGTGCTCATCGCGGCCACGGCGCTGCAGTTCATCGTCGGCTCGCTGCTCGCCCGCCACGTCGAGAAGCGGGCGCTGTGGACCTTGGTCGCCGTGCTCGTTTTCGGCGGGGCCACGCTGCTGCTGCGCGACGAAACCTTCATCCAGTGGAAGCCGACGATCTTCAACTGGGCCCTCGCCCTCGCTTTCATCGTGTTCCGCTACGTCGGCGAGCGAACGCTCATGGAGCGCACCCTGGGCACGCAGCTGCACCTGCCGCGGGCCGTCTGGCTCCGCCTGAATGCACTGTGGGTCGGCAACTTCCTCATCGTCGGCGCCCTCAACCTGTACGTCGCCTACAGCTACAGCGAAGCCACCTGGGTGAGCTACAAGCTCTACTCGGCGATCGGCTTCACGCTGCTGCTCACGGTGCTGACCGCCCTGCTTATCAGCCCGCACCTCAAAGACGACGGCGAGGGCCCGGAGGCCCGGGTCGCCGGCGACGACGCCTGACCGGGAGGAGACCGGACCGTGTATTACGCCATCATCGCCGAGGATGCACCGGAGACCCTGGACGCGCGCCGCGCGGCACGCCCCGCCCACCTGAAGCGTATCCAGGCGCTGGTCGACGCCGGCCGGGTGCTGCTGGCCGGGCCGCACCCGACCCTCGACACCAGCGACCCGGGCGAGGCCGGCTTCAGCGGCAGCCTGATCGTCGCCGAGTTCGACAGCCTGGCCGATGCCGAGGCCTGGGCCGCCGGCGACCCGTACACGGAAGCCGGGGTCTTCGCCTCGGTGACCGTAAAACCCTTCCTGCCGGTGCTGCCCTGAGGGCGGCACGTGCTATTCTCTGCCGCCGCGAACCATTGCCAGGAGGCCATGCCGGAGGTTCAGCCAACCCGGACCGCCAGCCGGCACCACCCTGCCAACCGGTCACTGGTGCCCAGTGACTGATGCCGAGTAAAGAGGAGACCGTTTCGTGAACGCGCTGGCTCGCCTGCTCTCTGCCATCGCCTGTGCCGCCTGCCTTGCCGGCGCCGGCAGCGCCGCCGCCCAGGACACCGCCTGGGTCGGCGATGAAGTCTTCATCGTGCTGCACGCCGGCCCGGGAACCAACTACCGCTGGGTCGCCAAGCTGAACCCGGGCACGGCCCTGGAGCCGAAGGGCACCGCCGAGGACGGCGCCTGGACCGAGGTCACCACCGACCGCGGCACCGAGGGCTGGGTCCGCAGCGAGTTCCTCACCCGCCAGCCCCCGGCCCAGGTGCGCCTGCCCGCCGCCGAGGCGCGCGCCGAACGGCTGCAGGCCCGGGTCAAGGAGCTCGAGGACAACCTCGCGTCCGTGCGCGCCGCCGAAGCCGACACCAGCGGCAGCCTCGCGGAAACCGAGGCACGGCTGGCCGCGACCAGCGAGGAGCTCGCCAACATCAAGCAGGTGTCCGGGCGCGCCCTGGCCCTGGACGAGGAGAACCGGCAGCTCAACGAGACCGTCGAGACGCTGCGCTCCGAGCTGGACGTGCTGAAGGCGGACAACCAGCGCCTGCAGGACAAGCTGCAGAGCAGCGCCTTTCTCGACGGCGCCCTCGCCGTCCTCCTCGGCGTGATCATCACGCTCGTGGTGCCGCGCCTCTGGCCGCGCCGGCGCAGCAGTTCCAGCTGGGCCTGACCGACCTACGGCGCCCGATCCATCGCCCGCTCACAGCACACCGGAGCCCGAGCATGACACGACGCTTCTACCGCCTGTTCCTGCCGCTGCTCGCCGTCCTCCTCGCCACGCCCGCCGCGGCGGAAGGCAGCCTGCCCAACCCGCAGGTCGTCATCGAGACGACCCAGGGCAACATCACCGTGCGGCTGTTCCGCGACAAGGCGCCGGCCACGGTCGAGAACTTCCTCCAGTACGTGGAAGACGGCTTCTACGACGGCACGATCTTCCACCGCGTGATCCCCAATTTCATGATCCAGGGCGGCGGCTTCATGCCCGACATGACCGAGAAGCCGACCCGCGAGCCGATCCCCAACGAATCGCGCAACCGGCTGCACAACGTGCGCGGCACCGTCGCCATGGCGCGCACCTCGGACCCGGACTCGGCCACCGCGCAGTTCTTCATCAACCAGCGCACTAACCTGCGCCTGGACTGGATGCCCGGGCAGCCCGGCTACACGGTGTTCGGCGAGGTGACCGACGGCATGAACGTGGTCGACTTCATCGCCACCGCGCCGGTGCAGGAGGTGGGCGGCCACACGGACGTGCCCGTGGAGCCGATCGTCATCAGGACGATCCGCAAGAAATCCCTGCTGTGACCGCGCTCAGCGTCAACCTCAACAAGATCGCGCTGATCCGCAACTCCCGCGATACACGCTCGCCGGACGTCCCCAGCCACGCGCAGCTGTGCATCGACGCCGGCGCCGACGGCATCACCGTGCACCCGCGGCCGGACCAGCGCCACATCCGCGCCAGCGACTGCCGGGAGCTGGCCGCCATGCTCACGGTGGAGTTCAACATCGAGGGCAACCCCTTCGCCGGCCCTCGGCGCAGCGAGCGCGCCGGGGTCGACGACTACCCGGGTTTCCTGCCGCTGGTGCGCGAGACGCGGCCCGCGCAGTGCACCCTGGTGCCGGACGGCGACGCGCAGCTCACCTCGGACCACGGCTTCGACCTGCACCGGGACGGCGAACGGCTGGCGCCGCTGGTCGGGGAACTGAAGAGCCTCGGCATTCGCGTGAGCCTGTTCATGGACCCGGAGCCGGCGCAGATGGCCCTGGCCGCCGAGGTCGGTGCCGACCGGGTCGAGCTGTACACCGAAAGCTACGCCCGCGCCTTTGCCACTGGCAACGACGTGGACGCCGTGCTCGCGCGCTTCAGCGCCGCGGCAGAGGCCGCGCAGGGGGCCGGGCTCGGCGTCAACGCCGGCCACGATCTCAACCTGGAGAACCTGCCGCCCTTCCGCGCGGCGATTCCCGGCCTGCTCGAGGTCTCCATCGGTCACGCGCTCACGGTCGACGCCCTGCGCCTCGGCCTCGCTGAGACGGTGCGCGCCTACCAGCGCGCCCTGGGCAAGGCCTGACAGCTCAGTCCAGCATCCCCGCGGCGTACAGGCTCACCCGCCGGAAGGCCGGGGATTCGTCGAGGTCCGGCCAGGTACTCGCCTCCCACTCACCCAGGCGCCGGAACGAAGGATGGGAGAAGTCCCGCACCCGCGAATCGCCCAGGAGCACGGCCGGCGCGCGCTCGCACAGCCGGTCGAGCCAGGGCAGGTTGGCGCGGTCGTAGAGAACGTCGGCCGCCGTCACCAGGTCCACCGGGCCCTCTACCGCCGCGAAGTCGTCGGCGAGTTCGAGAGAGACGCCGTTGAGCGCCGCGTTCTCCGCGCAGGCCGCGAGCGCATCCGGGTCCAGGTCGCAGGCCACCACCTCTCTCGCGCCGGCGCGGGCGGCGGCGATGGCGACCACCCCGGAGCCGGCGCCGAAATCGAGAACCCGCCGGCCGGCGACCCACTGCGGGTTGGCGAGAATCCGGCTCGCCAGCACCTGCCCGGCGGCCCAGCAGAAGACCCAGTAGAGCGGCTTGTCCATCAGCGCCCGCACCGCGTCGCCATCGAGTTCCCACTGCGGGTAATCGGCATTCAGCAGGTAAAGTGCGATGCCCCCCGCACCCGGCAGCGCCGTCGCCTCGATAGAGCCGCCGGCGAGCGCCGGCGGCAGGCGGGCGCTGAGCGCCGGGTTGCGTTGTCGAGTCATCGCGGCATCATAGCGCCTCGTTTTCCGCCGGACAGCCGCCGTGGCCACCCCCTACCTCGTACCGCACAGCCGCGAGCCGATCGATATCCTGCACCGGGACGGGCACCTGCTCCTGGTGCGCAAGCCGGACCTGCTCCTCTCGGTACCGGGCAAGCACCCACTGAACAAGGACTGCCTGATCAGCCGGCTGCAGGTGGACTACCCGGGCGCCCGCACCGTGCACCGGCTGGACCTCGACACCTCGGGGATCATGGTGATCGCGCTCACCCGGCGGGCCGAGTCGGCGCTCGGCCGGCTGTTCCAGGAACGGCGCGTGGAGAAGGACTACGTGGCCGTGGTGGACGGCGCGGTCGCGGACGACGCCGGCGAGATCGACCTGCCGATCGCCCCGGACTGGGAGCGGCGGCCGCGGCAGAAAGTCTGCGCCGAGACGGGCCGCTCGGCCCTGACCCGCTACCGGGTTCTCGAACGCTCGGGCGATCGCACGCGGCTGCTGCTCACGCCGGTGACCGGGCGGTCACACCAGCTGCGGCTGCATCTCGCGGCGATCGGCCACCCGATCCTCGGCTGCGACCTCTACGCGCCCGAGCCGGTGCTGGCGAAGGCACCGCGGCTGCTCCTGCACGCGAGCCGCCTCGCCTTCCCGCACCCGGTCAGCGGCGCCCGGCTCGAGCGGCACTGCCCGCCGCCGTTCTGACCCCGGTCTTCCGGGTCAGTCGTCCGCCGGCAGGTAGGAGCACCAGTCGCTCCAGCTGCCCGCGTACAGCTGCGCATCGCCGCGCCCGAGGCGGGCCAGGGTGAACAGGTTGATGCAGGCGGAGACGCCGGAACCGCAGTAGCCCACCAGCTGCTCTGCCTCGAGCAGCTCGCCCCAGTGGACGGCGAGGGCCTCGTCACTCAGCAGGCGGCCGCTGCCGTCGGTCGCGTCTCCCCAGAAGCGGTTCTCGGCACCGGGGATGTGCCCGGCGACCGGGTCCATGGTCTCGTTCTCACCGCGGTAGCGATCGGCAGAACGGGCATCCACCAGCGCGGCACCCGCCTCCTGCGCGCTGCGCACGTCGTCGATGGTCAGCCGGCCGGCATAGTCACCCACCACCGGCACCGGGCAGGCTGTTGCGGCGACCTCACCGGCCTGGGGCTCGCCGCCGGCCGCGAGCCAGCCGCTGTAGCCGCCGTTGAGCAGCGCCGGCGGCCGGTAGCCGAGGGCGCGCATCATCCACCAGAGTCGCCCGGCGATGGCGAAACCGCTGTCGTCGTAGGCGATGACCGGGGTGGCGAGGTCGATACCGCAGCGGGCGAGCGTGGCGGCAAAGTCCGGCGGCGCCGGGAGCGGATGCCGCCCCCCGTGCTCGCCGCGCGGCGCCGAGAGATCGCGGTCCAGGTCGAGGTGCAGCGCGCCGGGGATGTGCCCCGCGAGCCAGGCCTCGCGGCCCGCGGCCGGCCGGGTCAGGTCGAAACGGCAATCGACGATCACCGCCTCACCGCCGCCGATCGCCCCGGGCTCGACCAGGGTTGCGTCCGTCATCGCAGCCTCCTGCGCGCTGGGCGCTTTCGGGAAAGTTGACTAAAATTCTGCCACAGGAAAAGGAGAAAGCGTGGTCAGCAGCGAGCGCTCAGTATCCGGCCTGCGCATCATCGCGCGGCCCAACCACTCGTCGACCTGGCAGGCGAACCAGCTCGTGCTGCTGGCGCTCGCGGTGCCTTCCCTCGGTGTCGGCGTCATCCTGGCCCTCTACGGTGCCTGGCTCGTGCTGCCCTTCGCCGGCCTGGAACTCTCCGCCCTCGGCTGGGCGCTCTACCGCGTGAACCGCAAGCTGCAGTTCCGACAGGTCATCACCCTGAGCGAGCGGGACGTGTGCATTGATGAAGGGCTCACGGCGCCGGTGCGCTCCTGGCGGCTGGCGCGGCAGGGAACCGCGCTTGCCGTCACGCCGGAACAGCACCCCTGGGAGGGGCCCCGGCTCGCCGTCTACAGCCCCGATCACCGGGTGCCCGTCGGCGACTTCCTCAACCGGGACGACGCGCTGTCGCTGCTCGGCCTGCTGCGCGCGGAAATCCGCGTGGGCACGAGCAGCCCGCAGGCACAGCGTCACCTGTAGGGCGGGCCTTCAGTAACGAACTTCAGGCACGCGGGGCGTGGTGTCAGCCCCCGGTGGGCGAGCCGATATCGTTGGCCATCTTGCCGCGGCGCTGCCACTCGCGGGTACTGTTGGCACCGCCTTCCTGCATCGCCGCGCGCTTGGCTTCCCACTGCTCTTCGGTCATGCAGACCTTCTCGGTAAAGCGCGTGCCCGTCGTCTTGATCCGCTCGCAGACCAGCTCGGGCTTTTCGCCGCTGGCAGCCACCTGGTCGCCCGCGGCGGCATCGGCGGTCGAGTTGCTGGCGCAGCCACTGATTGCCGCGGCGCACACGGCGGCCAGGATAATGAAATGTCGCATGGCACGAGGCCCCTTCCTGTTCATGTCATGGTGCAGTCTGACAGATCACCCGGCGCGGGGACACCCCACCGTTCACCGGGGACTCCCGCCGCCGTATAATCGCCGGTTCACGCCGCACCGGAGCAACGGCCTGCGCCACGCCGCATGCGCAACCCTCCACGAGCAGCCCTGTATGAGCGAACCGCAATGAGCAACCCGCTGTGAGCAACTTCCCATGAGCAACAAGGTCGGCTTCATCAGCCTCGGCTGCCCCAAGGCGCTGGTGGACTCGGAGCGCATCCTCACCCAGCTCAAGCTGGACGGCTACGACATCGTGCCGACCTACGAGGATGCGGACGTGGTCGTGGTCAACACCTGCGGCTTCATCGACAGCGCCAAGCAGGAGTCCCTGGACGCCATCAGCGAGGCGGTGACGGAGAACGGCCGGGTCATCGTCACCGGCTGCATGGGGCGCGGCGAGGACGCCGAGCGGATCCGCAAGGCCAACCCGTCCGTGCTTTCGGTCACCGGCCCGGCGGCCTACGAAGAGGTCGTGGGTGCCGTGCGCGAGTTCGTTCCGCCCGCCACCGAGCGGGACCCCTTCGTCGACCTGGTCCCCGGTACGGGGTTGCGCCTGACGCCGCGGCACTACGCCTACCTGAAGATCTCCGAGGGCTGCAACCACCGCTGCCGCTTTTGCATCATCCCGTCGATGCGCGGCGACCTGGTCAGCCGGCCGATCGGCGACGTCATGGCGGAGGCCGAGGGGCTGGTGCGCAGCGGTGTGCGCGAACTGCTGGTCATCTCCCAGGACACGAGCGCCTACGGCGTCGATCTCAAGTACCGCACGGGGTTCTGGGACGGCCGGCCGCTGAAGAGCAACCTCCAGTCTCTCTGCAGCGCCCTCGGCGAGCTCGGGGTGTGGGTGCGGCTGCACTATGTCTACCCCTACCCGCACGTGGACGACATCATCCCGCTGATGGCCGAGGTCCGGATCCTTCCCTACCTGGACATCCCCTTCCAGCACGGCAGCCCCACGGTACTTAATCGCATGCGCCGCCCCGCGGCCGCGGAGAAAGTCCTCGAGCGTATCGCCCGCTGGCGCAGCGCCGTGCCCGAACTCACGCTGCGCAGCACCTTTATCGTCGGCTTCCCGGGCGAGACCGAGGCGGAGTTCGAGGAACTCCTGGCCTTCCTGCGCGAGGCGCGCCTCGATCGCGTCGGCTGCTTCCAGTATTCGCCGGTCGCCGGGGCCGCGGCCAACGACCTGCCGGACCCGGTACCGGAGGCGGTCAAGGAAGAGCGCTGGGCGCGCTTCATGGAAGTGCAGCAGGCGATCAGCGAGGAGAAACAGCAGGCGAAGGTCGGCCAGTGGATCGAGGTCCTCATCGACGAGGTGGACGGGAACGGCGCGGTCGGCCGCTCGCGGGGCGATGCGCCGGAGATCGACGGCCGCGTGTTCCTCGACGGCATCACGGAGCTCTCCCCCGGCGACCTCGTCGAGGCCCAGGTCACGGCGGCAGACGCCTACGACCTCCGGGCGGGCTGACGCGCCGAACGGCGACGCCGCGTGAACCTGCTGCTGTTCGACGCATCCGAGCGGGAGGGCGATGACCGGGTGCGCATCCGCGGGCGCCGCGCCCGGCACCTGCGCGAGGTCTTCGAGGCCGCCCCGGGACACACGCTGCCGGTCGGCGAGATCGGCGGGCGCCTGGGCACGGCAACGCTGCTTCACCTCGACGGCGACAATGCCCTTCTCGCCGTGGCCCTCGAACGCGATCCGCCGCCGCGCCTGCCGCTGGTGCTGGTGCTCGCCCTGCCCCGGCCCAAGATGCTCAGGCGGCTGCTGCGCGCCGTCGCCGAGTTCGGCGTCAGCGACCTGGTGCTGATCAACAGCGAGCGCGTCGAGAAGAGCTTCTGGCAGTCCGACCTGCTCGCCGACGCCGCGCTGCGCGACTACTGCCTCGCCGGTGCGGCGCAGGCCCGCGACACCCGGCTGCCGGCCGTCACCCTGCGCCGCCGCTTCCGCCCCTTTGCCGAGGACGAGCTGCCGGCACTCTGCGCCGGCCGCCGGGCCCTGGTCGCCGACCCCGGCGCGGCCCTGCCCTGCCCCGCCTCGCCTACCGGCCCCCTCCTGCTCGCCATCGGCCCCGAGGCCGGGTTCAACCGCTTCGAGATCGGGCTGCTCGAGGCGGCGGGCTGTACGCCCGTCTCCCTGGGCCCGCGCACCCTGCGCGTGGAGACCGCGCTGGTGGCCGCCCTCGGCCGCCTGGGCGCCCCCGCGGGCCTCGCCTGAGCATGCAACCGTTGACCGGTATCAAGGACAGGGCGGCTCGCGCGCAGTAACGTCACCAGCAACAACCGGCCGGGAAGGGCCGGCAGCAGGCCAACAAATGATAACGATCAGACGAGACATGGAATCGAGATGCTGAGTGTTGCAGAGATCATGACCCGCGAGCCCTACACCCTGGGGCCCGATGACACGCTGGCGGACGCGCGTCGCCTGATGAACGCGCACCACATCCGCCATATCCCGGTAGTGAGTGCCGAGCACACGATCATCGGCCTCGTCTCCCACCGCGATGTGCTCGCGGCCAGCGACTCGACCCTCGAGAGCCACCGCGAGGACCACGCGGCCGTGCCGCTGTCGGCGGTCATGAGTTCGCCGGTCCAGACCGTGGACGAACACGCCAGCCTGCGCGGCGTGGCGCTGCACCTGCAGAAGCAGCGCATGGGGTGCCTGCCGGTGACCCGGGACGGCGCCCTGGTCGGGATCATCACAGACTCGGACTTCGTCGCCATCGCCATCCACCTGATGGAACAGCTGGAGCTGGTGGAACCCGAGGAAAGTCTCGACGAAGTCGACGAGGACTTCTAGGGGCCTGCCGGCGCAGGCCCCGCTTCAGCCGGCGATATCCAGCCCCGCCGGGCAGCTCACACCCGTGCCGCCGAGACCGCAGTAACCGCCGGGGTTCTTCGCCAGGTACTGCTGGTGGTAATCCTCCGCGTAATAGAACGGGCCCGCCGGCGCAATCTCCGTGGTGATCTCGCCGTAGCCGGCGGCGGTGAGCGCCGCCTGGTACTGTGCCCGGGAGGCCTCCGCCGCCTGCTGCTGCGCCGCGTTTGCGGTGTAGATCGCGGAGCGGTACTGGGTGCCGATATCGTTGCCCTGGCGCATGCCCTGGGTCGGGTCGTGCCCCTCCCAGAACAGCTTCAGCACCGCGTCGAAGGACAGCACCGCCGGGTCAAAGACGACGAGCACGGCTTCCGTGTGGCCCGTCCTGCCCGAGCACACCTCGCGATAGCCCGGGTTCGGCGTGTGACCGCCGGCATAGCCGACGGCCGTGGTGTAGACGCCCGGCTGCTCCCAGAAGCGGCGCTCGGCGCCCCAGAAACAGCCCATGCCCAGCACCACCTGCTCCAGGGGTGCCGGGAAGGGCCCCCGCAGCGGTGTCGCCAGGACCGCGTGGCGCTCCGGCACCGCCATCGGCTCGTCACGGCCGGGCAGCGCCTCCTCGGCGGAAGGCAGGGCGTGCTTCTTGCGGATGGAAAACAGGCTGGCCATGGGTGACTCCTCGCTGCGCTCGTTGCTGGTTCCGGTGGCGACGTCCCGTTACCTGTTCGCGTTGCAGGCTCGCATTCCCTGCCGCTGGCCGGCGGGTCGCCAGCCGCAAGTGTAGCGCGCTTGCGGGCGCCTTGGAGCCACCGGGCCCCGGCGCTAAGATCGACCCATGAGACCGAGGCCCCGATCATGAGCCGCTCCCCCGCCAAACCCGCCGGCCGCGGCGAGGTCGCGCGTTTCCTCGACAAGCGGCGCAACCTCCAGGCCTTTGCCGAGCGCAGCCCGCGGCTGCTGTTCGCGGTCGATGCCACGGCCAGCCGCCAACCCACCTGGGACCTCGCCTGCCAGCTGCAGGGCGAGATGTTCCTCGCCACGGAGCGCCTGGCGAGCCTGTCGGTACAGCTGTGCTACTACCGCGGCCTGGGCGAGTTCCAGGCCACGGCCTGGACCGGCAGCGCCGGCGCCCTGGCGCGGTCCATGAGCCGGGTACAGTGCGCGGCGGGGCGGACGCAGCTCACCCGCGTGCTGCGCCACGCCCTCGCCGAGCACGCCCGGCGGCCTGTGCGGGCGGCGATCTTCATCGGCGACGCCATGGAGGAGGACGCCGGCGGCCTCGCCGGGCTCGCGGGGGAGTGCGGCCTGAAGCGCCTGCCGCTGTTCCTGTTCCAGGAGGGCGGGCAGCCCGCCGTGACCGCCTGCTTCGAGCAGCTCGCCCGGCTGAGCGGCGGCGCCCGCCTCGACTTCGACCGCGCCAGCGCCGACCGGCTGGCCGGCCTCCTCGGCGCCGTCGCCCGCTATGCCGCCGGCGGCCGCGAGGCGCTGGAGAAGAGCCCCTCGGACGGTGCTAGACTCCTGCTCGAAAAGCTCGAGCGCTGAGGTCCCCGCCCCGTGCCCCGAATCGTACTGCTCCTGGCCGTGCTCGCCACGGCCTACCTGCTCTATCGCCGGGTGCAGGCACTGCCGCCGCACAAGCGGCGCGGCGAGATGCTGCGTATCGCGGTGGGCGTGGCGGTGGTGGCCGTGGTGCTGCTGACCCTCGCCGGAAAGATGCACTGGGTCGGCGCCGCCCTGACCGGTCTCCTCGTGGCCGCCCGGCAGGCCCTGCCGGTGCTGCTGCGCCTGTTCCCCGTGCTCGCCCAGTGGCGGCAGCAGTCCGCGGGGGCGCAACCGGCCGGCGGCGGCCAGTCCACGGTGAAGACGCGGACCCTCGCCATGCACCTCGACCACGACAGCGGCGCGCTCTCCGGCGAGGTGCTCGCCGGCCCCTGGCAGGACTGGCGCCTCGACGAGATGGACCGCTCGCAGCTCGGCGAGCTGCGCCGCTGGTGCGCGGCGGAAGACCCGGAGGCGGTGCAGCTGCTCGACAGCTACCTCGAGCAGCGTTTCCCCGGCGAGGCGCCCGGCGACGGCGGCGATGGCGAACGTGCGCAGCAGGAGTCACAGGACAACGGCGGCATGACCCGCAGCGAGGCGCTGGCGGTCCTCGGTCTCGGCGAGGCGGCGACCCGGGACGACATCATCGCGGCGCACCGGCGCCTGATGCAGAAACTTCACCCGGACCGCGGCGGCAATGACTACCTGGCCGCCAAGGTCAACGAGGCAAAGGACCTGCTGCTGCGTTAGCATAGCGGTCCAGCCACAGGATTCAGCCGGAAGGGAGACAGACAGGAGCCATGGAGCAGGAGGTCTACGTCATTCGCAACCAGCAGGGTGCCTACTGGAGCAAGGGCAAGGAGTGGGTCGACGGTCGCGACCCGCGCCAGGTCGCCCGCTACCGGCATCGCGACGAGGCCGTGAACACCCTGGTCGAGCTGAGCGCGAAGAACGTGGACCTGCGCGGCCGCATCGAGGCCGCGCCGCTCGGCGAGCGCGGCGAGCCGACCCTGGAGCCCGCCCCGGCCAGTGCCGCCTGAACCCCTTGAACCCCGGCCGGCAGGCCCCATCTAAGGCTGTCCAACAGGCGTTAGCAGTTCCTCGGGAGGAACCCCGTCATGCCCATGCGCATCCTGCTTTTCCTGGCCACCAACCTCGCCGTGCTGGTGCTGGTCGGTACGATCTTCAACCTGCTCGGCTTCCAGGGCATCCTCGCCGCCAACGGCGTGGACCTCAACCTGCAGGCGCTGCTGGTCTTCTGCGGGCTCTTCGGCATGGGCGGCGCGTTCATCTCGCTGCTGCTGTCGAAGTGGATGGCGAAGCGCGCCACCGGCGCCTACGTGATCGAGCAGCCGCGCAACGGCTCCGAGCAGTGGCTCGTGGCCACCGTGGGTGAGCTGGCGAAGGACGCGGGCATCGCCATGCCCGAGGTCGCCATCTTTCCCTCTGAGCAGCCGAACGCCTTCGCCACCGGCTGGAACCGCAACGCCGCCCTGGTCGCGGTGAGCGCCGGCATGCTGCGCCACTTCCCGCAGGACGAGGTGCGCGCGGTCATGGCGCACGAGATCGGCCACGTCGCCAACGGCGACATGGTGACGCTCACGCTGATCCAGGGCGTGGTCAACACCTTCGTCATGTTCTTCGCCCGCATCATCGGCCACACCGTGGACCGGGTGGTGTTCAAGACCGAGCGCGGCTACGGTATCGGCTACTTCATCGTGACCATCGTCGCCGAGATCGTCCTCGGCATCCTGGCGAGCATGATCGTGGCCCGCTTCTCGCGCTGGCGCGAGTACCGCGCCGACGCCGCCGGCGCCCGCCTCGCCGGCACGTCCGCCATGGTCGGGGCCCTCGAACGGCTCCGCGCCGGGCAACCGAAGCAGGATGACCTGCCCGGGGAACTCACCGCCTTCGGCATCAGCGAGGGCTTCAAGGAGGGCTTCATGCGACTGCTTGCCAGCCACCCGCCGCTCGACGACCGCATCCGCGCCCTGCGGGGTGGCGCATGAGTACCGCGGCGACAGCCGGGACCCTGCCGGCGCTCCTGCGCTGGCCCGGCTACCTGGCCTGGGCCTTCCTCACGCTGGTCGCGCTGGCCGTGCTCACCGTGCGCGCGGGCCAGTGGCAGCAGGGGCTGATGCTCTACGCCGTCGCCTGCCTGGCCAGCCTGCTCGTGCTCGCCTGGTACGCCGTCGCCGCGCTGCTGCCGCGCAACGGCAGCCGCCGCGGGGCCATCGCCCTGCGCGCCCTGCCCGCGCTGCCCGGCGCCCTGCTGCTGGTGAGCGCGATGGCCGCCCGGGACGTGCCGCCGATCCACGACATCACCACCGACCTCGCGGATCCGCCCCGTTTCGAAGCGGTGCGCGAGGCCCGCGGCCCGGAGGCGAACAGCCTCGAGCTCGACCCGGCGGTCCAGGCGCAGCAGGCGCAGGCCTACCCGGACCTCGACACGCTCTACAGCAGCGCCCCCTACGGCGAGACCTTCGCCCGCGCCGAGGCGATCGCCCGCGACCTCGGCTGGGAGGTGCTGCGCAGCGACGAAAACGCCGGCTTCATCGAGGCGGTGGACACCACGGCGATCATGGCCTTCAAGGACGACGTCGTGATCCGCGTGCGCAGTGACGAAGACGGCAGCCGGGTCGACCTGCGCTCGGCGTCCCGGGTAGGGGTGAGCGACCTGGGCGCCAATGCGGCGCGCATCCGCGCCTTTGCCGAGCGTTTCGGCAGCGGTGCCTGAAGTGCCGGCCGCGGGCCGCGTAATCGCGCTCCTGCTGGCCCTGCTCCTGGCGCCGGGCTGCGGCGCCGGCGACGAGGTCGACTACCTGAGCTTCGCCACCGAGGACGAAGCCAACACGATGGAGATCTTCAACGCCGCCAGCCCGGCGGTGGTCTACGTCACCAGCACGACCCTGCGGCGCAACCTGCTCACCCTCAACGTGGAGGAGATCCCCCGCGGGTCCGGCACCGGCTTCGTGTGGAACGAGAGCGGGCTGGTGGTCACGAACTTCCACGTCATCGCGGGGGCCCAGCGCCTCACCGTGACGCTCCAGGACCGCAGCGAGCACGACGCCGAGGTCATCGGCATTGCGCCGGAGAAGGATCTCGCCGTACTCCGGCTCCTCGAGCCGCCGGCGGGGCTGGTCAGCCTCCCCCTCGGCGACTCCTCGGAGCTGTCCGTCGGCCGCAAGGTGCTCGCCATCGGCAACCCCTTCGGCCTCGACACGACGCTGACCACCGGCGTGGTCAGCGCCCTCGGCCGGGAGATCCGCGCCCCCAGCAACCGGCGCATCCGCGGCGTGATCCAGACCGACGCCGCCATCAACCCCGGCAACTCCGGCGGCCCGCTGCTCAACTCGCTGGGCCAGCTCGTCGGCGTGAACACGGCCATCTACAGCCCCTCCGGCGCCAGCGCCGGCATCGGCTTCGCCATCCCGGTAAACACGGTGAAGGACGTGGTGCCGCAGCTCATCAGCTACGGGCGCATGCTGCGGCCGATCATGGGCGTGGAACTCGCCAGCGACCGCTGGATCCGCCGCTACGGCATCGAGGGCCTGCCGATCGTGCGCGTCTACCCGGACCTGCCCGGCGACGAGGCGGGCCTTCGCGGCGCCTTCCGCAGCGCCCGCGGCGACATCGTCCTCGGCGACATCATCGTCGCCATCGACGGCGAACCGGTACGCAGCAACGACGATTACCTGTCTATTCTCGAGAAGCGCAAGGTCGGCGACCGCATCACGGTCACCGTGCGCCGCGGCGAAGACGAGGAAACGCTGGACGTCACCCTGTCGGAGTCCCAGTGAGCAGCAAGGCCTGGAAATGGATCGCCCTGGCGGTCTTTCTCACCGTCATCGGCGTGATCCAGTTCATTCCGGGCTGACGCCCGGCGGGGGTCGAGAAGGCCCGCCCGCCGGGCTCCGGCGGGCGGGGCAGGAAGGGTCGGTCAGTCGTCGTCCTTGAACATGATTTCGCGCGCGAGCACGCTGCTCATGAGCGTGCGCAGCTCCTCGCGGTCCCGCGCCGCCTCTTCGACGTCGTCCTCGTCCTCGCCCATTTCCTCCATGAGCTCCTCGTAGTACTCCCACGGCGTATCCAGCATCGCCGCGGCGGAGGCCCACTCGACCATCAGCCAGAGATCCGGCTCGCCATCCCGGGGGTGCACATTGCTGAGCATCATGTAGCTCAGCACCTTGCCGTCTTTCTTGAGGGCCTCCATCTGCGAGCGCCAGAGCCCGGAGATGTCACCGACGTAGTCATCGAAGCGCGTGGGCTTGGTAGCGATGCTCGATATCGCCCAGAAACTGCCGCCCTTGAAGTTGTCCTGCGCCGATACCGCCAGCGGCAGACAGAGCGCCAGTACGGCGGCCGTGATAAATCTCAACATGTTGTTCTCCTTGGTTTTTCTGCTTTAGTAGAAAACGTCCGCGGCTGCCGCTACCGCCCGGGACAGTAACCCCCCCGGCAACCGCGCACCCTTTCACCCTAGTTCACACGGGGCACAGCGCAAGGTTTTTCAAGGGGCGCACCGCCGCGGGCGGGCTTCACGGTCGCGGTGTACACTAGCCCGGCCATGCCCGCCCTGCCCTACAGCGAGCTCATCGCCGTTGCCGTTGTGCTCTTCTACCTGCTGGCCATCGGCTCGGCCATCGAGGCCGTGATGACCGTGCGCACGGCCCAGGGCGCCATCGCCTGGGTGATCTCGCTGCTGACGCTGCCCTACCTGTCCGTGCCGCTCTACCTCGTCTTCGGGCGCAACCGCTTCAACGGCTACTTCGAGCAGCGCGCGGAGATCGAGGCGCAGACCGAGGCCCTATCCGAGGACACGCTCGCCGCCGTGCGCCAGCACATCCTGCCGCCGGGCGACGACCTGCCGCTATACAACAGCCTGCGCCGGCTGGCGCGGCTGCCGGCGACCGGGGGCAACCGGGTCGAGCTGCTGATCAACGGCCACGCGACGTTCCGCAGCATCATGGAAGGCATGGAGGGCGCGGAGCGCTACATCCTGTTCCAGTTCTACATCATCCGCGACGACAGCCTCGGCGCCCGTATCGGCGATATCCTGGCGCGCAAGGCCACCGCCGGCGTCCGCGTCTACCTGCTCTACGACGAGATCGGCTCGCCCCGCTTCAACCGCACGCCGCTGTTCCGCCGCCTGCAGCGCGCCGGAGTCAGGCTGGCGGCCTTCAACACTACCCAGGGCCGGCGCAACCGCTTCCAGCTGAACTTCCGCAACCACCGCAAGATCGTCGTCGTCGACGGCGCCTGTGCCTGGATCGGCGGCCACAACGTGGGCGACGAGTACCTCGGCCTCAGCCGCCGCGGCCCCTGGCGCGACACGCACCTGCGCCTCGAGGGGCCCGGGGTCATGGGCGCCGAGCTCGCCTTCGCCACGGACTGGCGCTGGGCGACGCAGCGCGGCATCGACCTGGAATGGCGCTTCCGCGGCGACGCACCGGGCAACAGCGCCGTGCTCATCTTTCCGTCGGACCCGGCCAGCGTTTTCGAGGAGGCGGGGCTCATGTACCACGAGGTCATCGCCTCGGCCCGGCGCCGCATCTGGATCGCCAGCCCCTACTTCGTGCCAGACCGCAGCATCATCTCGGCGCTGCAGCTGGCGGCGCTGCGCGGTGTCGACGTGCGCGTGCTGATCCCGGACCGGCCGGACAAGGTGGTGGTGGGCATGGCGAACTGGGCCTTCACCCGGGAGCTGCTGCCCGCGGGCATCCGCATCTACCGCTACCGGGACGGCTTCCTGCACCAGAAGGTGTTTCTCATGGACGACCGGCTCGCCGGCGTCGGCACCGCCAACTTTGACAACCGCAGCTTCCGCCTGAATTTCGAGATCACGGCCCTGGTCCACGACCCGGGCTTCTGCGCCGAGGTGGAGGCCATGCTGGTGAGCGACTTCGCCGACTCGCGGCTGGTCGAGGCCGAGGAGCTGGCGGCAAAGCCGTTCTGGTTTCCCTTCGCGATGGGCGCGGCGCGGCTGCTGGCCCCGGTGCTGTAGCCCCGGGCAGCCCGGCCGCGTCAGTCGCGCCAGGCGGCCGGGTCGATGTCGACGTCCTGCCAGGCCGCCGGGTCGAGGCGCGGTTCCCCGCCGGCGGCGAGCTGCGCGTCGTAGTCGCGCAGCAGGCGCATCGCCAGCGGGTACATCCAGAGCAGGCCGATGAGGTTGACCAGGCCGAGCAGGCCCATGGTGAGGTCGGCGAAGCCGAACACCGTGCCCAGGTCCTGGGCGGCCCCCCAGAACACGAGCCCGAGGACCGCCACGCGGAACACCGTGAACAGGCGCTGGTCCTCCTCGCGGAAGAAGTTCAGGCTGTTCTCGCCGAGGTAGTAGTTGTACATGATCGAGCTGAAGGCGAAGAGCACCAAGCAGACGGACAGGAACTGCGCCCCCCAGGGGCCCAGGTGGCTGGCCAGCGCCCCCTGGGTCAGGGCGACGCCCTCGACGCTGACGTCGCCGGGCACATACAGGTCTGAAAGCAGGATAATCAGCGCCGTGCAGCTGCACATGATCAGCGTGTCGATGAACACGCTCAGCGCCTGCACCACGCCCTGGTTCGCCGGGTGCGGCACGTGCGCTACCGCGGCCACGTTCGGCGCGCTGCCCAGGCCCGCCTCGTTGCTGAACAGGCCGCGCTTCACGCCCTGCATCACCGCGACGCCGAGGCCGCCGCCGACGGCGGGCTCGAGGCCGAAAGCGCTCTTGACGATGAGGGCGAAGACGGCGGGGACCTCGTCGATATGCAGCCCGATGACCACCAGCGCCGAGAGCAGGTAGCTCACGGCCATCACCGGCACCACCACCTCGGCCACGCGGGCGATGCGCTGGATGCCGCCGAAGATGGTGATGCCGAGAAGCAGCACCAGGGCAGCGCCGGAGGCCCAGGGCGGCACGCCGAAGGAGGCCTCCAGCGACGTCGCCACCACGTAGGACTGCACCGCGTTGAAGCCCAGGCCGAAGGTGATGAGCAGCAGCACCGAGTAGACCACGGCGAGGCCCCGCTGGCCGACCCCGTGCACGAGGTAGTAGGCGGGCCCGCCGCGGTAGGTGCCGCCCGGCTCGTTGCGCTTGAACAGCTGGGCCAGGGAGCACTCGAAGAAGCTGGTGGCCATGCCCATGAGGCCGATAAGCCACATCCAGAACACGGCGCCCGGGCCGCCGAGGGTGATCGCGACCGCGACCCCGGCGATGTTGCCGCCGCCGACGCGGCCGGCCACGCTGACTACCAGGGCCTGGAAGGAGCTGACGTGCCCGGCCTCGTGGCGGAAGCCGCCTGCGAGTACGCCGAACATGCGCCCGAAATAGCGGAACTGCACGCCGCGGGAGGCGATGGTGAAGAGCAGGCCCACGCCCACCAGCACCACCAGCAGGAGCTGGCCCCAGAGAAAATCGTTCGCCGCGGCAAGAATGGGCGGCACGGTTACTCCGTCACGCCCATGATGAAGATCACCGCCAGCGCCGGCGGCACCAGGTAGCGCACCAGCAGGTACCAGAGGCGGTGCCCGGCGGGCGACAGGGTGGTGAGCTCATCCCGGCTCTCCTCCTTCAGCATGAACCAGCCCGTGAACAGGGCGATGAACAGGCCGCCCAGGGGCAGCAGGATCTGGTTCGAGAAGAAGTCCATGGTGTCGTTGAAGTTGCGGCCGCCGATGCGCAGCTCGCCGAGCACGTTGTAGGAGAGGATGCTGAGGATGCTGAGCACCGCGACGCTGCCGACCACCACCACGGCGCTCTTGTGCCGGGCGATGCCGTACTGCTCCTCGATCCACGCGTTCACGGACTCGATGAGCCCCACCATGGAGGTGATTGCCGCCACCGAGAGCATCAGGAAGAAGAGCACGCTGAACAGGTAACCGCCGGGCATCTGCGCGAAGGCGACCGGCAGCGTCTGGAAGATGAGGCCGGCACCGGCACCGGGGTCGAGGCCGAAGCGGAACACCGCCGGGAAAATCACCAGGCCGGCGAGGAGCGCGACCAGGGTGTCGGCGATCACCACGATGAACACGGAGTTGGTGATGCTGATGCTGCGCGGCAGGTAGGACCCATAGGTCATCATGCCGCCCATGGCGACGCCGATGGAGAAGAAGGCCTGGCCGATGGCGGCAAGCAGCGTGCCGAAACCGACCTTGCTCCAGTCCGGGGTGAACAGCCAGGCGAGGGCCTCGGTGAAGCCGTCGGAGAAAGCGTTGAAGATCGCCAGGAAGACCAGCAGGGCGAACATCAGCGGCATCATGATGGTAACGGCACGCTCGATGCCGTCCTTCACGCCGGCGTAGATGATCAGCCCGGTGATGGCCAGCCCCGCGAGGGTCCACAGCAGCATGCCGTCGTTGCTCGCGAGTACGGCGCTGAACTGCGCCTCGGCATTGGCCGTGTCGATGCCCGCAAAACCCGTGGTGATCGCCTTGAACAGGTACCAGAGCACCCAGCCCGCCACCACCGAGTACACGACTTCGATGGAGAAAGCCGCGAGCAGCCCCATACCGCCGACCAGCCCCCAGGAACGGGAGCGGCCGCTGCGTTCGGCGACCCGCGCCATCGCGATGGGCGGTGCGGCATCGCCTCGGCGGCCGATAAGCAGCTCCGCCATGAGCACGGGCACGCCGATGACGAAAGCACAGACCAGGTAGATGATCACGAAGGCCGAACCGCCGTTCTCGCCGGCGACGTAGGGAAAGCGCCAGATATTGCCGAGCCCGACGGCGAAGCCCACCGAGGCCATGAGGAAACCGAACCGGGACGACCAGTGCGCGTGGGCACCGCCAGCTGCTGCCATCGGGGGACTCCAGGATTATTCTGCTATCGCGCGAGTCTACACAAAAGGCCCCGGCGGTGCAGCGCTCGAGCTAGCAGCGCCGCCGGTGCCGCGTCAGGCGCCAGTCAGCTGCCCAGGGCGCGCGTGGCCTCCGCAAGCCAGGCGGCGGTGGCCGCGTCGAGGTCCGGGGTCAGCGTCTCGCGCACCCGCGCGTGGTAGCGGTCCAGCCAGGCGCGCTCGTCGGCGGTGAGCAGCTCGGGGACGACCAGCCGCAGGTCGAAAGGCGCGAGCGTGAGCGCCTCGAAGCCGAGCATCGGCTTCTCGAAGGCCGGGTTATCGACGGCCTGTACCACCACCAGGTTCTCGCAGCGCATGCCGAAGGCATCGTCGCGGTAGTAGCCGGGCTCGTTGCTCACGATCATCCCCGGGGCCAGCGCGGTATCGTTCCAGGCCTTGGCGATGCGCTGCGGGCCCTCGTGCACGCTGAGGAAGGCACCGACCCCGTGGCCGGTGCCGTGGTCGTAGTCGCAGCCCGCCTGCCAGAGAAACTGGCGCGCAAGCGCATCGAGGTGCGTACCCGTGGTACCCGGCGGGAACACCGCGGTGTCGAGGGCGATGTGCCCCTTGAGCACCCGGGTGAACAGCCGGCGCACCGTATCGCCCGGGTCGCCGATGGCGACGGTGCGGGTGATGTCCGTGGTGCCGTCGAGGTACTGCCCGCCGCTGTCGACGAGGTAGACGCTGTCTGCCTCGAGTGCCGCCGGCGTGTTGTCGCGGTGGTTGTAGTGGCACATGGCCGCGTTGGCGCCGGCGGCGGAGATCGTGTCGAAGGACGGCTGGCGGAACAGCGGCTGCTCGCGGCGGAAGGCGAGCAGCTGCTCCGCGAGGCGCGCCTCGTCATGCAGGCGCCCCGCCGCCACCTCGCCGTCGAGCCAGGCGAGAAAGCGCACTACCGCGAGGCCATCGCGGCGGTGGGCCTCGCGCGCGCCGGCAATCTCCGTGGCGTTCTTGCAGGCCTTGGGCAGCAGCGCCGGATCACTGCCGGCCTTCAGGGTCGCCCCGGCCTCGCGCAGCGCGCGCTGCGTCCAGGCGTTGGCGGTGACCGGGTCGGCGAGCACCGTCCTGCCGGCACAGGCGCCGATCACCTGCGCGGCGTCGGCCTCGGCGTAGACGGCAACGCCCTCGCCGACGTGGTCGTGGAAGCCCGTCGGCAGCCGGCCGGCGTGGCAGACGAGGTCGAGCTCACCGGAGCGGTGGAGGATGCCCCAGGCCTGCAGCACCGGCGTGCGCGGCACGTCCTCGCCGCGCACGTTGAGGAGCCAGCTCACGGAATCCGGCGCGAACACCAGCGCCGCGTCCGCCCCGGCCTCCTCGAGGGTCGCACCGATGCGCCGCCGGCGCGCGAGGCTGTCCTCGCCGGTGTAGCGGCTGTCGAGGAGCAGCGCCGGCTCGACCGAGGGCGCCGGCCGGTCGGCCCAGGCGGCGTCGACGAGGTTGTCCGCGTCGGCGACCAGGCTGATGCCCGCGGCGGCGAGCTGCTGCTCGGCCGCCTCGAACCAGGCCAGGCTGTGCAGCCGCGGGTCGCAGGCCACGCGGGCGCCCTCGGGCAGCTGGGCCGCCAGCCAGGCGACCGGCGGTTCGTCGATGAGGTGGTGCAGGGAGAAAGCGGCGCTGTCGACCTGGCGCCGGACCTGCACCGTGTAGCGGCCGTCCACGAAGACCGCCGCGCGGTCGGCGAGGACCAGGGCGACACCGGCCGAGCCGGTAAACCCGGTGAGCCAGCGCAGGCGCTCGTTGTGCGCCGGCAGGTATTCGCCGAGGTGTTCGTCGGCGCGCGGGACGACCAGCGCGTCGTAGCCGCGCTCCGCGAGCAGCGGGCGCAGGGCGGCAAGGGCATCGGTCATGGGGGTCTCCGGCAGTCGGGGGGTGATGGGGCCGCCTCAGTCGAGGCGGTCGAAGTCTTCCTTGCCTACGCCGCAGTCCGGGCAGAGCCAGTCTTCCGGCAGGTCTTCCCAGCGCGTTCCCGGGGGAATGCCCTCGTCCGGCAGCCCCTCGGCCTCGTCGTAAATGAAGCCACAGACAATGCACTCGTACTTGCGATAGTCGTCCGCCATGGTTTCCTCCTGCGGGTTCAGCGTTGCAATTCGCCGTCGAGGACCAGGCGGAAACCGCGGTCCGTCGGCGTTGCGAGCAGCGACAGGGCCTCCGCCAGGGGCCGCGGCAGGGACCGTTCGCTGGTCAGGGTGAGATCGATGCGGTAGCGGCGCTCCGCCAGGACCAGGGTGCCCGCCGCCTCCAGCGGGCCGGCCAGGGTCAGCACCTCGCCCTGCACGGCGTCCTGACCTTCCGCCTGCGACCTGCCCGCCGCGGGGGCGAAGTCTACCGCGTAGCTGCCGAGGGCAAAACTGCTGCCGGGAGCGTCCCAGGCCGCCCGCTCCCAGGTCAGGCGCCCTTCCAGGCGCTGCACCAGGCCTTCGGCGACGGCCAGCTGCGCCAGGTCACCGGCGATGCGGCCGCGCAGCGCGACCGGAACGACCTCCTTGAGCAGCGCGGCGTCCACGGCGAAGCGCGCATCGCGCAGCCGCAGGCTGTCGCCGCCGCGCCAGGTCACCGTGCCGGCGAGGCGCTGGTCCGCCCAGGCGGCCTCGACCGTGGCGGTCGGGCGCGCGAGAAGCAGGGACAGCGGCGAAAGTTCCCAGCGCAGGCCGCCGAGATGGAAGTAGCCTCCCGGCGTGGCGACCAGCGCCCGGGCCGCCCGCCCCCGCCAGAGCGTGCCGGCGTAGCCGTCGGCGACGATCGCGGACGGCGGCAGCACCCAGCCGGCCAGCCGTGCCGGCAGCAGCACCACCGCGGCAAGGAGGCAGCCGAATGCCAGCAGGAGGGGAACGAGGGCCTTGCGCACGCGGCGTCAGCCGCCCTGCCCGAGGCGCACGGTGGCGTTGACCCGGCCCGGCGTGCCCGCCCGGCTGATGGCGACCTCGCCCACGATCACGCCCTCCTCGCTCTCGAGGCGGTGGAGCCAGGCGAACAGGTCGTCGAAGGCCGCGGCCTCGAAGCGCACCTGCACCTCGCCGCGGCTGTTCGGCTGCAGGCGGCTGACGGCGAGGCCCGCTGCACCGGTGCTGCGGTTGATCAGCGCCACCAGGTTGCCGCGCTGGCCCGCGCCGCTACCGCTTTCGCGCAGCGCGAGGATCTCCGAGACCATGGCGTCGACCCGCTGCAGAACCACCGCCGTGGCGTCGTTGCGCTGGGCCATCTCGTTGCGGGCATCGCGCAGCGGGGTCCACAGCAGCATCCAGCCCGACCAGGCGACGAGCGCCAGGGCCATGAGCAGCAGGCTCAGCTGCTCGCGCGGCGTGAAGCGTTCCAGCCAGCGCATCAGCTGCGCCCTCCGACCCGCAGCCGCGCGCGCACGCCGTCACCGTCGTTGGTGCTGCTTTCCATCACCGCCTCGACCCCCGCGCCGGCGAGACCCGCGCGGACCCGCTCGACGGCGCCGAAGTCCGGCGCGCGGATGTTCAGGCGCATCTCGCTGCCGCGCTGGCTGTAGTTGAGGCTCTCGATCGAGGTGCCCCGCTGCCCGTCGATGACCGCGCCCACGCGCGCGAGCAGGCTGGTGAAACCGCTGCCCTGGCCCGAGCCCTTGAGCGAGGCCAGCTGGCGGCGCAGCTGCGTTTCCGCGTCGACCACGGCGCCGCGCGGGTAGGCCTCCCGGTAGCGTTCCTGGATGGCCTCGCGCAGCGACAGGTTGACGGCGCGCAGCTGCCGGTACTCGGCCGCGGTCGCCGCGAGCTGCAGCGCGAAGGCGACGCCGAGCACCACGGCTACGCGCTGCCACTGGGTCCACCAGCGGCGCAGCGGCAGCCGCGGCGCGTAGTCCCCCTGGCGGAGGTTCGGCCGGTCGCCGCCCGCCTCCAGCCACAGTGCCTGGGAAAAGCCGCCGCGCCGCCACTGGCAGCGCCCGGCGATGGCCTCCGGGAGCAGGGCCGTATCCGCGGCCTGGTCCTCGCCGTAGACGACGACCGCAGCGGGCGCGTCGTCACCGGCGAGGAGCGCGGCGAGCAGCGGCGGCAGCAGGTCGCGCTCCACCGCCGTGCCGGCGCCGGCGCCGTGCCGCAGGAGCGCGCGGTCGCCCTCGAGCAGCAGGCACCATTCGCCCGCCCGCCAGGGCAGCAGCAGCGGTTCCGGTGTCCAGCAGGTGACGGCGGGCAGCACCGCGAGCGCCTCGGCCCAGGCCGCCATGCGCTCGTGGCGGCAAAGCATGGCGGTGTAGTCGAGGTCGCCGCGGTGATGCGGGACCACGTGCAGGGCCTCGATGTCCTCGGCGACGGCCTCTTCCAGCATGAAGGGCAGCGACGCGCGCAGGTGTTTCTTTTCCTCGGGCGTGACCGTGAGCTCGACCAGGCGCACATCTTCGCCGGGCGCGGCAAAGACCACCGCCTCCCGGCGCTCGGCCAGCAGCCCCGCAAGCCGCTCGGTGACGCCGGGCTCACTGACCGGCACGGGCCCGTCGCCACTGCCGGCGCGGTACCAGTAGAGGTCGCCGCCGGCGAGGCGGAGCACGTTCAGGTTCTCGCTCACGGGCTTCTCTTGAAGGGTGGGGGCATAGGTGGAGACACGGCTGGTCACAGGCTCCCGCTGGCGCGCAGTACGCTGCGCACGTCGCGGAATTCACGGTGCAGCACACTGTACAAGCGCTGCTCCCGGTCGGCAATCTCGACGCGGGCGGCGAGGAGAAACCAGCTCGAGGATTCGCCGAGCAGCGTCGCCACCGCCTCGAGGGGCTCGCCGCCGAAGACCGGGTCGTCGAGAAAGGCGCGCTTGTCGGCAAAGCCGACGCTCCGGCGCTGCTCCACCAGCGCCTCCACGTCGCCCGGCGGCAGCGGCTCGAGGCTGCCGTCGCGGTTCACGGCGCGCAGCAGCGCCGGCGGCATGGTGTGGATATTGAGGCCGCCCGGGGTTTCCGGCCACACGGTGACCAGTGGCTCGAGGCGGGCGTAGAGCGCCGGGGTGATACCGGCGACGGCGCGCAGCTCGCTCACGCTCGCCATCGGCCGGTTGGCGGCGCGGTAGGCCGGTGTGCGGATGACATAGCTGTCGTCCTCGGCGCCATTCGGCCGCGGCACCTGGTCCGCGTCGAGCCAGTCGCCGATGGCCTCGGTCACGGCAATGGCCGTGGCCTGGTCCACCGCCAGGTCCTCGAAGCTCACCAGCAGGCGGATGAAGAACGCCTGCGCCGGCGTCCAGGACGGCAGGCCGCCGGCCTCCTCCGCCCCGTTGCGCGCGACGAGCAGGTTGAGGTTGAAGCGGCCCTGCAGGTCCTGCAGGTTGCCGGAAAGCCAGCCGCCCTCGTCGAGGGCGTAGGGCGCGCTCTCCTGCGCCCACAGCTCGTCGAGATCGTCCCGCGGGGCCTCGCGCTGCTGGTCGAGCTCGTAGTCGCGGGCGAGGGCGAGGGCAGCCAGCGCCTCGGCGCCGCGCAGGTAGGCCCAGGCCTGCTCCGCGAGCAGCTGGTTGCCGGCGCGGCGGTAGAACAGGCTGAACTCGCGCTGCAGCGCCACCAGCAGCACCGCGGCCAGGGCAAAGACCAGCAGCGCCACCACCAGGGCGACGCCGTCCTGCCGGCCGCCGCGGCGCGGTCGCCGGCGCAGCGACCGGCTAGGGCCTCGGCAGCGCATAGAGCCTCCGCAATTCACCCAGGGACGCCAGCTCCAGGTAAACCTCGAGGGCCGCCGGCGGGGGCGGCAACGGCGTATCGACGCCCACCTCGCGGATCCAGCTCCGCTCCCAGTCGCGGCTGTCGATGTCGCTGCCGCGGCCGGCGGTGAGCGTGTCCAGCCGGGGCAGGAAGCGCAGCTCCAGCCGCTCCACCCCGTCGAGGAGGCGCACGCGCTGCGGCTCGACGGAACTCGCCCGGTCGAGCACCGGCCAGGACAGGCGCCAGAGCGCGTCGCCGTCGAGGTAGTAGCTGACGCGCTCGAGGTGGCTGCGCGGCTGCTCCGCGCTCGGGTGCCAGCCGGTGCGCGTGAGCGTGAGCGGAAAGGGCGCAAGCGGACCGCCGCTCAGGGCCGGTTCCATTTCGCCGAACTCGTCGCGCACCGGGCGCGGCGCGAACTGCCGCAGGTCGCGGGAGAGGATCATGAGGGCCCGGTTCAGGTCCTCCGTGCGCCGTGCTACCGCGCGGGTCGCGTCCACCCCGTCGATCACCGCCGAAAGGCCCGCGTAGGCCGCGGCGGCGACAAAGGCGGTGACCGCGAGCGCGATCAGCACCTCGACCAGCGTAAAGCCGCGGCGGGCGCGGCGGCCGGCGGGTGAGTCAGGGTGCCGCGGCATCGGCGCCTCCCGGGTCATCGAGGTAGCCGACCAGCGTCACCAGGCTGTTGTCGCCGTCACCGGGCGCGAGACCCACGCGCACGGTCACGCGGTTGAAGCCCGGCACTTCCGTGCCCTCGCTGTCGAGCCACCAGTACCAGTCGCGGCCGGCCAGGCGCGCCTCGCCGCTCTCGCTGCCGCGCAGGAGCTGGCCGCGGGCGTCGGCGAGGAGGCGGACCTCGGTGAGCTTGTTGCCCGCCACCAGCCGCGCCAGGGACTTGTCACGGAGGTAGGCGGTCCCGTCCACCTGCTGGTCGAGGGCGAAGAGCAGCGCGGGCACTGCCAGCGCCACGATGGCGAGGGCGACCAGGACCTCGACGAGGGTGAAACCGTTCTGGCGATGCTCACGCATCCCCGGCCTCCAGCGGATCGTCGGTGACCTCGATGCGGCCGAGCAGGTCCCAGCGCAGCTGCCAGAGAAACTCGCCGGTCGCCCCGCGGCGGAAGGACAGGCTGCCCGGCGTCGCCTCGCCGCTGGCGTAGAAGATCACCTGGGGCACGGCGTCCGCGACGTTTCCCGCCGCGCCGCGGTCGAGCACCACCGGCACGCCCTCGAGCGACAGCTCGACGGCCAGGGCCGGCGGAAAGACCAGCGGTTCGAACAGCTCGCCGCCACTGCGCGGCCGCGCCCAGGGCCGGTCCTCGCCGCGTCGCGCAGCCTGCGGCCGGCTGCTTCCCGCGTCACCCTGGATGCTGTTGTCCCTGCTGCCGGCGACGCCGACGGGTACGGGGCCGCGCTCGCCGGGGAACTGTCGCTCGCGGAAGCGCAGCACCGTGACCCGCTCGCCGTCGCGCTGCTCCTCGCCCAGCAGCAGGCCGTGGTCGCGGCCGCTGAAGGCGGCCTCGTCCCGCGCGTAGGCGGCGACATCGGCGAGGAAGCGCACCTCCTCGGCGAGGCGCCGCTCCTCGGCGCCGCTGCCCGTGTTGAGGCTGGCCAGCGACACGATCACCACCACGACCAGCAGCACCACGAGCATCTCCAGCAGGCTGAAGCCGCGCTGGTGCCCCACGGCACTACTCCCTGTCGTCGCGCCAGTTACCGATATCCGCGTTCTGCCCCTCACCCCCGGAGAGGCCGTCGGCGCCCAGCGTGTAGATGTCCACCTCGCCGCGCTCGCCGGGGCTCAGGTAGAGATAGGGGCGGCCCCAGGGGTCCACGGGGACCTCGGCGAGGTAGCCGCCCTCCTTGAAGTTGCGCGGTTCCGGGTCGAGGGTGCTGGGCTCCACCAGCGCCTCGAGCCCCTGCTCCGTGGTCGGGTAGACGTAGTTGTCGAGGCGGTAGATTTTCAGCGCCGTCTCGATGGCCTTGAAGTCGGCCTGGACTTTCTGCACCCGCGCCTCGTCGGCCCGGTTGAGCACCGTCGGTGCCACCACGCTGATTAGCAGGCCCATGATCACCAGCACCACCAGGATCTCCACGAGGGAGAAGCCGGCGCTCTGCGACCGTATCGTCTGTCGGTTCATGTCGTTACCTTACCATCGTGTTGAGATCAAAAATCGGCAGCAGGATCGCCAGGACGATCACCAGTACCAGGCCGCCCATGACCACCACCATCAGCGGCTCGAACAGGCCCATGGCCGTACCCAGGGTCATCTCCAGTTCCCGCTCCTGGTTGGCAGCGCTGCGCTCGAGCATGGTCTCGAGCTCACCGCTGGCCTCGCCGCTGGCGACCATGTGCACCATCATCGGCGGAAACAGCTCGCTGCGGCCGAGGGCCTTGCTCAGGCTCGCGCCCTCCTGCACCCGCTCGGCCACGCGCAGGCTCTCGTCGCGCAGCACGAGGTTGGACAGCACCTGGCCGGCGATGCGCAGCGCCTCTAGCAGGGGCACGCCGCTCGCCATGAGGATACTCAGGGTCGAGGCGAAGCGCGCCGTGTCGACAGCGATCAGCAGCCGCGACAGCCCCGGCACCCTGAGCAGCCAGCGGTGCCAGGCCCGGCGCCTCGCCGGGGCGCGCAGGAAGCGGCGCAGCCCGACCGCGAGGCCGGCGAGCGCGAGGAACAGCCACAGGCCCCAGGCCTCGAGGAAGTCGCTGGTGAGGATGAGACCCCGGGTCAGCAGCGGCAGCTCCCGGTTGCTGTGCGCAAAGATGCCGATGAGCTCCGGCACCACGAAGACGAGCAGCGCGGTCACCACCGCCACCGCCACGGCGAGGAGGATCACCGGGTAGATCATCGCCATCTTCAGCTTCTGCGTCGTGTACTGGCGCTGCTCGGCGTAGTCCGCCAGCTGCGAAAGCACCGGGCCCAGGAAGCCGGCGTGCTCGCCGGCGTTGACCATGGCCCGGTACATCTCGCTGAACACCTGCGGGAACTCGCCGAGGGCATAGGCCAGGGTGTGCCCCTCGGCCACCCGGGAGCGCACCTGCAGCAGCAGCGCCTTGGTGCCCGCCTTGCGGCTCTGCTCGGCCGCGGCCTGCAGGCACTCGGCGAGCGGCAGGTTGGACAGCACCAGGGTGGCGAGCTGGCGGGTCAGCAGCGACAGGTCCGCCGGGCTGACCCGGGGCCCGCCCAGCCCGAGACCAAGCCCCTTGCGCAGGCGCGAGCCCTCGCCCCGGGACGGCGCGCGGTTCGCCGCGCTGACCTCCACCGGGCGCAGGCTCTGCGTGCGCAGCTGCTGGCGGACGGCGCGCTCCGAGTCGCCCTCGAGCACGCCGCGCACGAGCTTCCCGGCGGGGTTGAGGGCGCGGTAGCGGAAAGCGGGCACGGGCGCCTCAGGCCAGCGCGGTCACGCGCATGACTTCCTCGAGGCTGGTGTGCCCCGAGAGCACCCGCCGGCGCCCGTCGTCCTCGATGCTGGGGTACTGGCGGCGCGCCTCGCGCAGCATCTCCTGCTCGCTGGCGCCCTCGTGGATCATGGCCCGCAGCTGATCGCGGACCTCGATGAGCTCGTAGATGCCCATGCGCCCGCGGTAGCCGCTGTGATTGCAGTGGTCGCAGCCCACGGGGCGGAACACGCTGCGGCCGCGACAGTCGTCGCCGCCGAGCAGCTCCGCCTCGCTGTCGCTGAGCACGTGCGGCGCCTTGCATTCCGGGCACAGCACCCGGACCAGGCGCTGCGCCATGACCCCGAGAAGGCTCGACGACAGCAGGAAGGGCTCGATGCCCATGTCCTGGAGCCGGGTCACCGCGCCGATCGCCGTGTTCGTGTGCAGCGTCGACAGCACCAGGTGCCCGGTGAGCGAGGCCTGCACGGCGATCTCCGCCGTCTCGAGGTCGCGGATCTCGCCGACCATGACCACGTCCGGGTCCTGGCGGAGAATGGCCCGGAGACCCCGGGCGAAGGTCATGTCGACCTTCGGGTTGACCTGCGTCTGGCCCACGCCCGGCAGCATGTACTCGATCGGATCCTCGATGGTGAGGATGTTGCGCTCGGTCTCGTTGATGGCGGCGAGACCGGCGTAGAGCGTGGTGGTCTTGCCCGAGCCCGTGGGGCCGGTGACCAGGATGATGCCGTGGGGGCTGCGCAGCGCCCGGCGGAAACCGTTGAACACGGCCTCGGGCATGCCGAGCTGTGCCAGTTCCAGCTGCCCCGCCTGCTTGTCGAGGAGCCGCAGCACCACGCGCTCGCCGTAGGCCGAGGGAATCGTCGACATGCGGATATCCACGGCGTGCCCGGCGATACGGATGGAGATTCGCCCGTCCTGCGGCACGCGCTTCTCCGCGATGTCGAGGCGCGCCATGACCTTGAGCCGCGAAACCAGCAGGGGCCCGAGCATACGCTTCGGCGTCAGCACTTCATTCAGCACGCCGTCGATGCGGAAACGCACGCTGAGGCGGTGCTCGAAGGTCTCGATATGGATATCCGAGGCCTGCTCGCGCACCGCCTGCGACAGGATGGCGTTGATCAGGCGGATGATCGGCGCGTCGTCCTCGGCCTCCATGAGGTCGCCGGCGTCGGGGATCTCCTCGGCGAGGCGGCCGAGATCGACATCGGCGCTGATGTCCTCGGCCATCTGCACGGCCTCGCTGTTGCCGCGCTGGTAGGCCTGGCTCAAGCGCTGCTGGAACAGCGTCTCCTTGAGGGGCTGCAGGCGGAAGGGCCCGCCGATGACCCGGCGCAGCTCCACCAGCACGTCGTAGGCCGGCGAGCCGAGGTGGTAGACCACCGGCTCGTCGCCGTCCTCGAGGAGCACCCGGTGATGCTGGGCAAAGGCGAAGGGCAGGCGCCGCGGCGCCCGCTCCGCCGTCGCGGCGCCGGGTTCGGCTGCCGCGGCGGCGTCCGGCGCAAGCTCGAGCTCAGCGCTGTCCATCGCCCTCACCGTTTTGCTCCTCGCGGAGCTCCTCGAGCTGCCGGATCTGCGATTCCCACTCCGGCAGCACCGGGAAGTCGCCGTCGTCCAGGAACATGAGCCCCCGCTCCCGGCGCTCGAGCTGGCGCTCGCGGATCTGCCGGTACTTGATGGCCGTGGCGCCCTCGAGCGCCGCGCCGTCGCGGATGATCGTGGGACGGATGAAGATCAGCAGGTTGGTCTTGGTGACGTTGACCGAGTCGTTGCGGAACAGCCGGCCGAGCAGCGGGATGTCGCCGAGGATCGGCACCTTCTGCTGGGCGTCCTGCACGTCGTCCTTGATCAGGCCGCCGAGGACGACGATGCGCTGGTCCTCGGCCAGCACCTTGGTCTGCACCTTGCGCTCGTTGGTAATCAGGTCCGAGGCCATGGCCTGCGCGCCGGTGAGCCCGGTCAGGCTCGACACCTCCTGCTCGATGTCCAGCACCACCGCATCGCCCTCGTTGATGCGCGGCTTCACCGACAGCGTGATACCGACGTTCTCGCGCTCGATGGTCTGGAAGGGGTTCTGCGCGCCGTTCGCCGTGCCCGTGTTGGTGAAGGACCCGGTGACGAAGGGCACGTTCTGGCCCACCGTGATGTAGGCCTCCTGGTTGTCGAGGGTGAGCAGCGACGGCGTCGACAGGATGTTGGCGTTGGTGCGCTCGCGCAGGGCGTTGAGGATCACCGTCATGCTGAGGTCGTCATCGACCACGCCCCAGCCAAGGGTCATACCCGGGGAGGTGGCCAGCGCGCCGGCCAGGGCGCCGACGTCGAAGTCACCGGTATTGGCGAGCGGCTCCGCGTCCGGATTGTCCGGGTTCAGGATGGCGTTGGCGATATTGCGGGCGCGGGCGTCGTCGGCGTTGATGTTGCTGCCGAAGGCGCCGTCGTCGTTGGCGAAGAGCCACTGCAGGCCGAGGTCGGCGCCGTCGGTGATCTCCATCTCGACGATGATCGCCTCCACCAGCACCTGGGCGCGGCGGATATCGAGGCGGTGGATCACCGACTCCAGCGCCGCCATCTGGTTCGGGTCCGCGGTGATGATCAGGCTGTTGGTGCCCTCGTCGGCCTCGATCGTAGCCTCGCTGGCGCGGCCACCGCCCTTGCCCTCTGCGCTGTCGAGGCGGCTGATGTTCTGCATGACCCGGGTCAGGACCTCGGCGACCTCGGTGGCCTTGGCGTACTCGAGGTAGACCACCTTGACGTTGCCGGTCTGCTCGAGCGGCGTGTCGAGGTAGCCGATGAGGCGGCGGATGCGCGCGCGCTGGATCTCGTCGCCGTTGACCAGCACGCTGTTGGTGCGCTGGTCCGGTACCAGCAGCACCTCCGGCTCCGCCTCGCCGGCCTGTTTCTGCGAGGGGTCGTTGAGCTTCTGCAGCATGCTGACCACGTCGCCGGCATTCGCATACTTGAGGGCGATGACTTCCGTCTCCGCCGTTGCCGAGCGGTCCATGCGCTCGATGATGTCGACCATGCGGCGGATGTTGGCCGCCGTGTCCGAGATGATGATGGCGTTGCTCGGCGCGTAGGCGGCCATGTGCGCCTGTTGCGGCACCAGGGGCCGGAGCACGGGAATCAGCTTGGCGGCCGAGATGTTGTCGAGGCGGATCACCTGGGTGACGTATTCGTCGGACACGCGGCGGCTCTCGTCCTCCACCGGCAGCGACGCGGAGCGCGCGTCCTTGGACTGGATCACGCGGACCACCTCGCCGGAGCGCACGGCCGTGTAGCCGTGCACGTCGAGGATTGACAGGAACAGGTCGTAGAGCTCGGCGCGGCTCACCGGGCGCGACGACACCACCTTGACCTTGCCCTTCACCGCCGGGTCCACGACGATCGTCGTGCCGGTGACCTCGGACACGAACTTGATCAGCTCCTGGATGTCCGTCTCCTTGAGGTTGACGGTGAAATCCTGCGCGGCGGCGCCGGGGATGCGGGCACCGCTCAGGCTGAAGGCGAGGAGCAGGACGAGCAGGCGGGGCAGGCGTCGCATCAATCGTTATCTCCGGCGGCGGCCAGCCGCACGCTGAGCGACAGCGCTTCGCCGTCGCGCGTCAGGTCGAAAACCGCCTCCCGGGCCTCGCGCATGGCCTGGTAGAGGCGGACCGTGTTCGCCGGGTCCGTCAGCGAGAGGCCGTTCACCCCCGTGACGATATCCCCGGGCTCGAAGCCCAGGGCGGCGAAGTCCTCGCCGGCGCGTCCGGGGCTCACCCGGTAGCCGACGAGCTGGTCGCCCTGGCGGACGGCGGTGATGCGCACCACGTCGGCCAGGGATTGCGGGTCATTGTACAGCCGCTCGCGGTACTGCGCGGCGAGATCCGTCGCCCCGGGGCCCGCGCTGACCGCCTCGGCTGCCGGCGCCTCGTCGGGCGCTTCCGGAGACGCCCGCTCTGCCGACCCTGCCCGTGCACGGGTGCCGGCAGCGGCCCCCGCGACCTGGCCATCCAGTGCGCTGTCCTCGAACAGGGTCAGGAGCTCATAGGTGCCGCCGTTGTCCAGCACCACCTGTCTCGGCATGACCTTGGCCAGCAGCACGCGCCGGCCGACCGGCAGTTCGTCGCCGACGGCGTAGACCGCCTCGGTGCCGCGGTGCTCGATCATGGCGTAGCCGAGACCATCCTCGTCCGTGGCGACGATGCCGGTGAGCGTGACAGCGAGGCGCGTCTCGCGGGCGCCGTCCTCGATCCCGGCCTTCGGCTTCGCGGTGCTCTGCTGCAGGGCGAGCTCGGCGAGGGCTTCCTCGCTCAGCGCGCCGGCCTCACCGAACAGGTGCCAGCCGATGGCCGCCTCGATGTCCACCGCGGGGCCGGCGGCCGGAGCGGCTGCGCGGCTGGCCGGGTTGACGAGCTGCTCAGCGGGGGGAATGGGGGTGTCGGGAGCGGGCAGGAAGGACCAGCCCAGGCGGGCGGCCGAGAGGCAGACCCAGGCCGCCAGTAGCACCAGGAGACCCGTCTGCAGGCGCCGCAGCGGCTCCGGCCGGGACCAGAACAGCACGAGGCTCTGGCCCCGCTGACCGGCACCGGCCAGGCCGGCCGCCAGGGTTTCCCGCCACGCTTGCGGCACTCACGTCCTCCGGACCTTCACCTGCGTCACATCGGCCGCGAGCACGGCGATGCCTTCCGCAGGAAGCACCCGCGGGGGTGCCCATTGAATGGCAAAATTGTGACACTATTGTGAAAAGCGGGGCAACCGTGCCGGGTGCCTGCCCCGCCTGCAGTCCGCGCGGCGCCGGGGTGAATGCGAAGCGCCTTTCCCCACTGGCGCCGCCTGGCTCAGGACACCGTCGAGCGGTAGTAGTCCATGAGAATCTGCGCCACTTCCGGGCGGGAGAACTCCGGCGGCGGCGCCACGCCGCGGCTGAGCATGTCGCGCACCGCGGTACCCGAGAGCAGTACGAAGTCCTCCTTCGAGTGGTCCGGGGCGTCGCGCATCATCACCACCCGGTCGAGCTTCTTGCTGTAGGCGGTGTGGTCGGCGCGGTAGATCTCCAGCTCCAGCGCCCCCGCGGGCACCTCGTCATCGAAGATCTCCTGGGCATCGAAACCGCCGTAGTAGTCGCCGACGCCGGCGTGGTCGCGGCCTACGATGAGGTGCGTGCAGCCGCAGTTCTGGCGGAACACCGCGTGCAATACGGCCTCGCGCGGACCCGCGTAGAGCATGTCGAAGCCGTAGCCGGTGATCATCACCGTGTTCTCCGGGAAGTACACCTCGACCATCTTGCGGATCGCCGCGTCGCGCACGTCGGCGGGAATATCGCCCGGCTTCAGCTTGCCGAGGAGCATGTGCACCAGGATGCCGTCCGCGCCGAGGTCCTGCATGGCCATGCGGCAGAGCTCCTCGTGGGCCCGGTGCATGGGGTTGCGGGTCTGGAAGGCCACGACCTTCTCCCAGCCGCGCGCGGCAATCTCGTCGCGGATCTGCACCGCCGTGCGGAAGGTCTCGGGAAAATCGGTTTCGAAGTAGGAGAAATTCAGCACCTGGATCGGGCCGGACAGCAGCCGGCGGCCCAGGGACGTGAACGTCGCCACGCCCGGGTGCTCCGGGTCCAGGGTGCGGAAGATCTTCGACGCCATGGCCTCCACCTGCGCGTCGGTCACCGGCTCCGCCGCGGTGACGTCCATCACCGCGAGTACCGGGTTGCCCTCGACGTTGGGGTCGCGCAGGGCAATGCGGGCGCCGGCCTCGACCGAATCGTCATCGGTGAAGTTGACGATGGGTACGGGCCAGAACAGGCCGTCGACGGTGCGCATGGACTCCGCGACCGACATGGCGTCCGCGAGGTTCATGTAGCCCGGCAGCGGATTGAAGTAACCGGCGCCGAGCATCACCGCGTTGGCGGCGGCGGCGGAGTTGAGCAGCAGGCTCGGCAGTCCCTCGGCCTCCTCGGCGAGGGCGGCGCGCGCCGCGGAGTCGGCGACGTACAGCGGGTTCAGTTCCTGGGAGCCATGGGGCTTGATCATGGTCGGTCTCCTTGCCGGGTGCAGGTGATGTGACGGGCCGGTTGGCGGTCAGGCGGCGGGTATGATGCCGCGCTCGCGCAGCAGCGCGAGGATGGCGTCCACCTCTTCCTCCAGCGACTGCTTGTCCGAGCGCAGGTGGAGCTCCGGGTTCGCCGGGGCCTCGTAGGGGTCGTCGATGCCGGTGAAGTTCTTGATCTCGCCGGCCCGGGCCTTCTTGTACAGGCCCTTCGGGTCGCGCGCCTCGGCGGCCTCGAGGCTGCAGTCGACGAAGACCTCGATGAACGGCAGGCCCGCCTCCTCGTGCAGGGCGCGGACCTTGTCCCGGTCGGCGGCGTAGGGGCTGATGAAGGAACTCAGGGCAACGGCGCCGCAGTCCACGAACAGCTTGGCGACCTCGCCGACGCGGCGGATGTTCTCCGCCCGGTCCTCGGCGCTGAAGCCCAGGTTGCGGTTGATGCCGAGGCGCACGTTGTCGCCGTCGAGGCGGTAGGCGAGCACACCCAGTTCGTGGAGCACGCCCTCGAGGGCGACCGCCACGGTGCTCTTGCCGCTGCCCGAGAGGCCGGTGAACCAGATCGTGGCGCCGCCGTGTCCCAGCAGCTCGCTGCGCTCGGCGCGGCCGATATCGCCCTCGTGCCAGTGCACGTTGGTGGCTTTTTGTTCGGTCATGTTGGCAGGTCCTTGTCCGGGCCGGCCCCGGGCAACGGGGCCGGCATCGCGCGGGCCCTCAGGCCCAGTAGTAGTCAACCAGCGACAGCACCAGCAGGGCGCCCACCAGCGGCAGGAGCCAGCGCCGCAGCCGGGCCAGCTGGCCCGGGCTCGGCGGGCGGGCGTAGCGCTCGCCCAGCGTCACCAGCAGGGCGAGGGCCGCAAACAGCAGCAGCAACACGAACAGCAGTTGCACGGCGCGGGATCCCTCCGGGGCCGGTCGTCGCGGCGGGGATGATAGCACGGCCGCCCGGCGGCCTCACGGCTGCGACCGGCGCGCGGTTCAGACCATCAGGGCGCCGAGGCGGGCGATGGACACGCGGTTGCCGCCGGCGAGCACGGACTGGGCGAGCGCGGTTTCCACCTCGGCCTGCAGCAGCACCGACAGGCGCTCGAGGTTGTCCGCGGGGAGCGCTTCCGGCGTCCAGGTCACCACGCCGATGCTGAGCGTGGAATAGAGTGCGCCGCCGCGGCCATCGTCGATGGCGAAGTCTTCCACATCGCGACACATGCGCTCAGCGATGTCGTGGCCGTGGTGCTCGCTGCAGGACGGCAGCAGCACCGCGAACTTGTCCTCGGCGATGCGCGCGATGGAGTCGGTCTCGCGCAGGTCCGAGCTCAGCCGCTGCACCACGCGTTTCAGGGCGAAACGGCAGGCCGCCTCGCCGTAGTGGCTGGCGATGTCTGACTGCTCGTCGAGGCTGAGAAACAGCAGGCTGATGGGCTGGGCGAAACGGCCGGCGCGGGCGAGCTCGCGGCCGAGGGCGCGGCGGAAGCCGCGGTGGTTGCTGACGCCGGTGACCGGGTCCAGCAGCGTGAACTGGTCTGCCTGCTGGTGCTGGCGCACGCGCACGTAGGTGGAGGAGATGGACTGGGTGAGGCTGCGCAGGAGCTCGTAGTCGGCGCGCTCCGCCTCCCAGCGCGGCGAGCCCAGGCCCCAGTGGTAGCTGCCCACGAGGTGCCCGGACTCGATCAGCGGCATCAGTACCGCGCCGCCGGACTTGTCGTCCCAGGCCAGCAGCCGGAACATGCGCTCGTCACCGAACTGCACCACCTCGACCTGCGGCAGCGCGACGTACAGGCTCTCGAGGTCGAAGGGGTCGACGCCGAGGCGGAGGCAGCGCTGGTTGACGAGACGGTCCGGCAGCAGCGCGGCGATCTCGCCGTCCGGGTCCGCGAGCTGAAGCTCTGCCGCGGGCAGGCCGAGGCGCTGCGGCAGTTCCACGGTCAGGAAATCGACCATCAGGCCGAGGTCGAGCTTCCCCTGCAGCCGGTGGTGGGCGTAGAGCACCTGCTCGAGAAGGTCTCGCTCGACGCTGACCCGCTCCGTGCCGCTCGGCGCGACCGGCTGCTCACCTTCCCCGACGTTCGCATCCCCCGCGTTCGCTTCTCCCACGCCGTGGCCCTCACTGTCCGTTGCGGTGAGTTTACACCGCCGTTTGCAGGGCCGTATACTCGGCGCCTGCCAAGGGGTGGCCCCGGCCTGAGACGCTCCCGCGAGCGAACCCTTCGAACCTGAACCGGACAATACCGGCGTAGGGATGGTGTCGCTGGCCCGCCGTGGCCGCCCTCCCCCGCCGCCCGAGGGAGGAAACCCATGAAGCATCCCGCGACCCGTCCCGGCCCGCTGATCGTGGTCAGCCTCGCCCTCGTCCTTGCCTCTGCAACAACCGCAGCCGCGGCGCCGATCGAGGAGATCGTGGTCACCGCGGAGCTTCGCGAGACGCCGCTCCTCGAGCAGAGCGCCAGCACCAGCGTCGTCGACCGCACCGCCATCCGCCAGCGCGCGGCCCGGCACCTCGAGGACGTGCTCAACCTCGCGCCCAACGTCAACTTCGCCGGCGGCAGTTCCCGCGCCCGCTTCTACCAGGTGCGCGGCATCGGCGAGCGCTCCCAGTTCGTCGAGCCGCTGAACCCGTCCGTGGGCCTGCGCATCGACGGGGTCGACTTCTCCGGCCTGGGCACCGCCGCCCTGCTCTTCGACGTGGAGCAGGTGGAGGTCCTGCGCGGCCCCCAGGGCACGCTGCACGGCGCCAACGCGCTGGCGGGCCTGATCAACCTGCGCACGGCGGCCCCCGCCGCGGAAACCGGCGGCCGCGTGGAAGTGAGCGCCGCCGAATACGACACCCGCACCCTCGGCGCCGCGCTAACCGGGCCGCTAACGGACACGCTGCGCTACCGGGTGAGCCTCGGCCACAACGTGAGCGACGGCTACATGGACAACGCCTGGCTCGGCCGCGACGACACCAACGACCGCGACGAGACCAGCGGCAGCGCCAAGCTGCGCTGGCTGCCGGACGCCCGCAACACCGTGGACCTGCACCTGTTCGCCGTCGACGTGGACAACGGCTACGACGCCTTCTCCCTCGACAACACGCGCACCACGCTCTCGGACCAGCCCGGTCGCGACACCCTGGAGGCCGTCGCGGGCAGCCTGCAGTGGCACCGGGAGGGCGACGCGGTCGACCTCGAGACCTTCCTGAGTGCCGCCGACACGGACACGGCCTATGCCTACGACGAGGACTGGGCCTATGTCGGCATCGCCCCGGAGCTCGAGTACAGCTCCTTCGACGAGTACCTGCGCGACCGCGACAGCGTAAGCGCCGAGCTGCGCCTGTCCTCGCGGCAGCCGCTGACGCTGTTCGGCCGCTCCACGGACTGGGTGGCGGGCGTCTACGGACTGCGCGACGACGAGACCCTGCGCCGCCGCTACACCTATCTCGACAGCGATTTCCACAGCCGCTTCGAGGCGCGCACGGCCGCAGCCTACGGCCAGCTCGACATCGCCCTCGGCGAGACGCTGACCCTGAGCACGGGACTGCGCCTGGCCCACCGCGCCATGGACTACGGCGACAGCAACGGCGTGGACACGAGCCCCTCGGACGACCTCTGGGGCGGCAAGGTCGTGCTGGCCCGGGACCTCGCCGCCGCCGGCCTCGTCTATGCCAGCGTGTCCCGCGGCTACCGGGCCGGCGGCGTGAACGCCGGCGTGCTGGCGACGGACCCCGACTCCGTGGGCGACGGCGCAGCCGTCCTCGCCGCGAACACGACCTTCGACCAGGAGCTGCTCTGGAACTACGAGCTCGGCCACAAGGCGCTGCTCGCGGACGGCCGGCTGTCGAGCCGCCTGGCGCTGTTCTGGATGGACCGGCGCGACCAGCAGGTGCGCGGCTCGCTGGTGCTGCCGCGGCCGGACGGCAGCACGGCCTTCATCGACTACACGGACAACGCCGCCTCCGGCACCAACCTCGGGCTCGAGTGGGAGCTCGACTGGCGACCGACGGACGGTCTCGCCCTCTTCGCCAGCATCGGCCTGCTCGACGCGACCTTCGACGACTACGTGAATGCCGCCGGTGAAGACCTGGACGGCCGCGACCAGGCCCACGCACCTAACTACCAGTACGCCGCCGGCATCACCTGGACCGCCCCCGGCGGCTGGTACCTGCGCGCCGAGGCCGAGGGCAAGGACGGCTTCTACTTCTCCGACCGGCACGCCGCCCGCGCCGGCGCCTACGACCTGTTCCACCTGCGCGGCGGCCTGCGCACGGCGCACTGGGACGCGTCGCTGTGGGTGCGCAACCTCGGTGACGAGGACTACGCAATCCGCGGCTTCGGCAGCTTCGGCAACGACCCGCGCAAGGGCTACGCCGTCGAGCCCTACTACCAGTACGGCGAACCGCGCGTCCTCGGCGCGAGCCTCGCCTACCGCTTCTGATGGCAACCCGCCTCGCCGCGACGCTCGCGACCTGCGCGGCCTGGGCGATCGACCCCCGGCCTTCCGGGGAGCCCCGGGTGCTGCGGCGGCTACCCGGCGGCGAGAGCAACGAGAGCTGGCTGGTCGCCTGGGGCGACGCGCGGCTGGTGCTGCGCCTCGACGGCCTCGACCCGGCCGCGCCGGGGCTGGACCGCGCCGAGGAGGTCGCGCTGCAGGGTGCGGCGGCGGCCGCGGGGCTCGCACCGCAGCCGCGTTTCGGCGGTGCGGACTTCCTGGTCAGCGACTATGTCGGCGACCCTGGCAGCAAACATGTCAGCGACGACGGCGAGGGCCCGGACCCGGCGGATCCCGCGGCCCGCGCCCGGCTCCTGCGCGCCATCCATTCCCTGCAGGTACCGGCGCGGCGGCTGGCGCCCGCCGCCTACCTGGCGGCCTGCGAGGCGCGTGCCGGCAGGGTTCCCCCGGCGCTGCCGGCCCTGGCCAGGGAGCGCTGCGCCGCACTCGCGGCCCCGGGTGATGACCCGGTGCTCTGCCACAACGACCTCACGGCCGCGAACTGCCTGCGCCACCGCGGCCGGCTGCTGGCCATCGACTGGGAGTATGCGGCCCTCGGCAGCCGCTGGCTCGACCTCGCCCGCGCGACCGGAAACAGCACCGCCGCGGTGGAGGCTTACCTCGCGCGCCCACCGGGACAGGCGGAGCGGACTGCGCTGGCGGCCGCGCACGCGCTGCTGCCCTACCTCGACGCCCTCTGGTATACGCTGCACGGCCGCGGCGACACGGTAGACTGGCCGGCCGTGACCCGCGCCCTCGAGACCGCCGATGACTGACGACACCGCCACGCCCTGGCACATCCTCGGTGCCGGTGCCATGGGCACGCTCTTCGCGCACCGGCTCGAGGCCGCGGGCGTACCGGTCATGCTCGTCGGCCGGGAGGCTGGCGCCCGCCTCGTGCACACGCTGCGCGGCGCAGACGGGGACCGTGAGCGGGCCTTCGCGGTGGAGGGCCCGGCCTCGCCGGGCGCCGTGCGGCGGCTGCTGGTCACGCTGAAGGCGCCGGCGGTCACCGCGGCGGTCGCCGCCCTCGCGCCGCGGCTCGCGCCCGATGCGGCGGTCGTGGTGCTGGCCAACGGCCGCGGCTACCGCGAGGCGCTGGCGCCCTGCCTGGGCGACAGGCCCCTCTACCGCGGGGTGACCAGCGAGGGCGCCTACCGGGAGAGCCCAACCCTCACGGTGCATGCCGGCACGGGCCACACGCGCATCGGCAACCCGGCCGGCGAGCCCCTGCCGCCGCGCTGGTTCAGCGACGGCCCGGGCCGGCTGAGCCGGGTCAGCTGGGACGCCGCCATCGAGCAGGCGCTTTGGGAGAAGCTGGCCGTGAACTGCGTCATCAACGGCGTCACGGCGCTGCACGGCTGTCGCAACGGCGCCCTGCTGTCGGAACCGGCCGCGCGCCGCGACTGCGAGGCGCTATTGCGGGAGACCGTCGCCGCGCTGCGCGCCCTCGGCCGGCCGCAGCTGGCCGCGGCGCTGCCGCGCACCGTGGCCGGCGTGCTCCGCGCCACCGCCGGCAACCGCTCCTCCATGCTCGCAGACCGGCTCGCCGGACGGGAAACGGAAATCGACTACATCAACGGCTTCCTCGTCGCCCGCTGCGCGGTCCAGGGCGGCCGCTTGCCCCGCCACGCCGCCCTCCTCGAGCACGTCCGCGCCCTGCATCCCCCCGGCGCTCGCTGAGGAAGGGCCTGACGCTTTCGCTCTGCCGGCAACGCGCCCTACTCCATTGGCCAGCTGCGAGCGGCAAGCCGCTGCACCGCGGCCTGCCAGTGGCCGATCCCCGCATCCGGGAACAGGGCCTCGTGGCCGGCCGCGCCGTTCAGCCCGAGCAGGCAGAGCGTCCGCCGGCACTCGAGGGACAGGTGCAGCTGTGCCTGCGGGCGGCAGTGCAGCTGACGGCCCTCGCCCGTGAGCAGCCAGCGTCCGCCGGGCACCTGCTCGCCGGTGAGCTCCAGGGCACCATGGGCCCGCAGCGCCGTCGCGAACTCGGCCTGAAGCCAGTCGCGGCTGATGCCCGCCTCGAGGGTCGTGCCCGGCTCGATGCTGACCCGCGGCGGCGCCAGGGCGATACAGGGCGGTCCCTCGGCCAGCCGCCAGCCCAGGCCCCCGATGAGGACCGACGCGACGACAACCGAAGCGACACGGACCGCGGGACGCTGCAGCCAGCGGCCGACCGCCTCGCGCCGGGCCCGGCGCCGGGAGGCGGCGCCGAGGGCCGCGGGCAGGCGCGGCGGTTCCGCCAGTTCGGAGCGCTGGAAGGCGTCGGCCAGCTCCCGGGCCACGGAGTGACCCGGCACCCCCAGTTCGCGCGCCAGCGCCCGCAGCTGTCGCCGCACGACACCGGCGGTGGCCGGCCTTGCCGACGGGTCCGCTGCCAGCAGGGCGGACACGAGATCGGTGAGCGCGGCGGGCAGCGGCGGCCCCAGGGGCGGGAACTCGCCGCGCAGGATGCGCGCCTCCGCCCCCTCCCCCGCGAACGGGTCGAACCCGCTCAACAGCCGGTAGAGCAGGCGCCCGAGGGCGAAGAGGTCGGAGCGGGCATTCAACCCCTCGCCGCGCAGGTGCTCCGGCGTCCATGCGGCAGCGCTCACCGCCGCCGGCTTCTCCGCTACCGCCACGGCCACGCCGAAGTCGGTGAGCAGCGCACGGCCATCCTCGCCGATGAGCACGTTCCCCGCCTTCAGGTCGCCGTGAACGATACCCTGCCGGTGCGCGGCGGCCAGCGCGGCGGCCACGTCCGCCGCGAGTGAGAGCGCGGTCGCCGGGGACAGGCGCCGCCGCTGGAGCACGGTCTCGAGGTCGCAGCCGGGCACGTACTGCAGGACCAGCAACAGTTCCCGGCCCGTGGCGAGCAGGTCGTAGACCCGCGGCACCCGCGCATGGTCAATGGCCGCGCAGCGGCGCGCTTCCTGCAGCGCCCGGCGCCGGGCGAGCCGCGCGGCCGGCAGCCGGTGGTGCTTGAGGGCGACGTGACGCTGCAGCCGTGGGTCGAAGGCGAGGAGCACGGCCCCTTCGCCGCCCCTGCCGAGCGCGCGGATGACCCGGTAGGGACCGACGCGGGCCACGGGACCTCAGGCGTCTTCCGCGACCCGCTCCCCGGCAACACGCAGCCGGGCGCGGAGGCCCGCGTGGGAGACACAGAGGGTCCGCGCCGCGGCGGCGACGTCACCCGCCGATGCCTCGAGCGCCGCCTGCAGTTCCTCGCGGGGGATATCGCCGGCGAGGCGGCAGCCGGGCATCTCGCGCACCCGCCGGTACACGGCGCCCCGGGACATGTTCAGGACCCGGGCGACCCGTGCCACCTCGTAATCGTTTGCGGCCCAGGCCTCGACGAAATCCGCCTCGGAAACGGCGTCGCGCGGCTCCTCCACGGCCTCGCCCGCCGGCGGCAGCGCGGCGAGGCGGCGGGCCAGCGCTGGCGGCAGGGAGAGGTCATCGGGGCAGGCGACCGCCAGTTCCCGGCACAGGTTAACGAGTTCGCGGATGTTCCCCGGCCAGCGGCAGGCGAGCAGCGCATCGAAGAGTTCCGCGCAGCGGACGCCATGGCACGGGTCCTGTGAGCAGTCTTGCCAGGGCGCGGGCCGGCCGGCAGCCTCGAAGGCCAGCGCCAGGTAATGCCGGGCCAGGAGGCCGATATCCTCCCGGTGGGCCGCTAGCGGGCGCAGGCGGATCTCCAGCGCGGCGAGGCGGTGGCGCAGCGCGCTGCTGAAGCTCGCGCCCTCACCGTCGATGGGCGCATCGGTCGCGGACACCACGCGCAGGTCGATCTCGCGGATCGGTCCGCCGACGACCTGGACTTCGCGCTGTTCGAGGGCGCGCAGGAGCTGCGGCTGCAGCGCGGCCGGCGCGTCGCCGATCTCGTCGAGGAACAGCGTGCCGCCGGCCGCCTGCTCGAAGTAGCCGCGCCGGTCCCGCTCCGCGCCGGTGAAGGCCCCCCGGGCCGCGCCGAAAAGCTGGGCGGCGGCGAGCTCGGCGGGAATGGCCGCAACGTTCACACTGACCAGCGGCCCCGCCCGGCGCGGGCTGGCCTCGTGCAGTGCCCGGGCGAGCAGTTCCTTGCCGGTACCGGTCGGACCCGAGAGCAGCACGTCGCCCTCGCTCCGCGCCACGCGCAGCACCTGGCGCCGCAGGGCGCGCAGGTAACCGCTGTCGCCGAGCAGCCCGTCAACGGCGGGCGCCGGCGGCTCCTCCGCCTCGGCCTTCGGGACCAGGCGCAGGAGAAGCAGCACGCCGCTGCCAAGGAGCAGCCGCAGGCCGCGGCGCATCGCCGCGCCATCCACCTGCAGGCTGGCAAACAGCTCCTCGCCATCGATGCGGCAGCGGCTGCTGCCCCGCGGCCGCTCCAGCAGCCAGCGCTCACCACCACCGCGCACCGTCAGGGCGTGCCGGCTGATGTAGCGATCCTCGAGGCCCAGGACCGACCCGCCGCCGGCACCCTCGAAGCCGGGCTCGCCGCGACCCAACTGCAGGCACACACCGCTCTCGCGCACCGGCAGCCAGGCCCGCGCGCCGATACGATCGATGTCCGGGTGAAAGATAACGGTTAGTAGCAGGCACGCCTCGCTGCCGACCCGGGCGGGCGCTGCCGCGGGCGGCAGGGGGAGCGTGTCCTCGTCACCGGTTGTGGTCATGGGCGGCGCCCATTGGCAAGCACGTCTTCAGAAATTTAGCAAAGGTCGCCTCGCCGCGCTGTGACGGCGGTCACATTTGGCGAAACCGGTCCCGCCTAGAGCAGCAGGTAACCCAGCGAGAGGACGATGAGCCAGGCGCCGGCGCTGCGGGCCAGCAGGCGCTCGAGCGCGCCCAGTTCCACGGCGAGCTGCGTTGCCGCCGCGCCGGGCGAGGCCGCGGCGGCGCCCAGCGCGCGGCGGGCCGTGGCCGCGAGGACCGACGCGGCCGGTTCTTCACCGCTGCCCAGGGCGCGCGACGCCGCGGCGAAGTCGCCGGTGACGGCGAAAGTGAGCGCGAGCAGCCGGGCCGGCGCCCAGTCCGCGAAGAACAGGGCGCGCTGCGCCGGCGCGCTGCGCGCCGCCGCAAACTGCAGGAGCCGGTAAGCGAAGGCCGCCGCCGGCCCGGCGAGCACGAAGAAGAACACCGGTGCGTACCAGCGCTGACAGGCCTCGTAGAGCAGCGCGGCGCGCAGCTCCTCGTCCGGCGAGCGGCCACCGCCATCGCCCTCGGCCTCCAGCTGCGGCAGCCGCTCGACCGCCGTGAGCCAGGCCGCCTCGCCGTCGCCCGCCGCGCTGTGGACCCGAAGATCCGCGAGCAGGCCGTTGAAATCCCCGCGCCCCAGTGCGTAGAGGAGCAACAGCACCGCCGCGGCGAGGCCGACGAGCCCGAACAGCCAGCCCCCGACCACGGCGAGCAGCCAGAGCGCCGCCAGCGCGGGCACCAGCACCGCGACCGTCGCGGCGAGCACCGGGGACGCCCCCCGCGCCTCGAGCCAGCGCCACCAGTCCGCGAACCAGGCGTCGCGGTGCCAGGGCGCGTGCGGGCCCGCGAACTGCTGCAGGGCCAGGGCGACGATGAGGGCGAGAAAGTTCACGCGCAGGCCCCGGCGAGGAGCCCCTCGAGGCGCGCCCAGTCGAAGGCCGGCCCCGGATCCGTCTTGCGGCCCGGGGCGATGTCGCTGTGGCCGGTGATACGCGCGGGGTCGAGGCCGGGATAGGCGGCGCAGAGCGCCGGCACCAGGGCGCCCAGCGCCGCATATTGCGCGTCGCTGTAGGGGGTGTGGTCCGTGCCTTCGAGCTCGATGCCGATGCTGAAGTCGTTGCAGTTGTCGCGGCCGCACCACTCGGACACGCCGGCGTGCCAGGCGCGCCGGTCACAGCTCACGTACTGCGTCAGGCGCCCGCGCCGGTCGATAAGGAAATGCGCCGAGACGCAGAGCTCGGCGACCTCGGCAAAGTAAGGGTGCACGGACGGGTCGAGGCGATTGCAGAACAGCGCATGCACGTGGCCCCCGCCGAACTGCCCGGGCGGCAGGGAGATGTTGTGCAGCACGATCAACTCGGGGCTCGCGCCCGCCGGGCGCTCGTTGCAATTCGGCGACGGACACCAGACCGCCTCCGCGACGCGACCCCGGGTCACGGTGAAAGCCATGGCCACGGTCCTCTTTCGCCAATCATAGGCCCGGCCGCGGCGCGGGTAAACGCGCCACGCGGATACCGGAATCCCAGCTGTTCGCCGCGCCTCCCCGAGAGCCGGGTCCGGCTGCTATGCTACGCGCCCCGAAGCCGAGGGCGAGTCATGCATACCGTCACCCGCGTACCCCAGGACAGCATCGACGCCGACGTCGCCCGCGCCCTCGCGGAGGACGTGGGCGACGGTGACATCACTGCGGCACTGGTGGACGCCACCGCCACGGCGAGCGGCCAGCTGATCACCCGGGAGGACGGCGTGCTCTGCGGCCGGCCCTGGGCCGACGCCGTGTTCCGCGCCGTGGACGCGCGCTGCGAGCTGCGCTGGGACGCCGACGACGGCGACCGCATCCGGGCCGGCCAGCGCCTGTTCACCGTCACCGGCCCGGCGCGCGCCCTGCTCACCGCCGAGCGCACGGCGCTCAACTTCCTGCAGACGCTCTCCGGCACGGCCACCCGGGCCCGGCACTATGCCGACCTCGTCGCCGGCACGGACCTGAAGCTGCTGGATACCCGCAAGACCATCCCCGGCCTGCGGCTGGCGCAGAAATACGCCGTGGCCTGCGGCGGCTGCCACAATCACCGCATCGGCCTGTTCGACGCCTTCCTGATCAAGGAGAACCACATCGCCGCCTGCGGCAGCATCGCCGCGGCCGTGGACGCCGCCCGGGCGCTGGCCCCCGGCAAGCCGGTGGAGGTGGAAGTGGAGAACGCGGAAGAACTCGGCCAGGCCCTCGCGGCGAAGGCGGACCGCATCATGCTCGACAACTTCAGCCTCGCGGCGCTGCGCGAAGCCGTGGTCGCCACAGCCGGCCGCGCCGAGCTCGAGGCGTCCGGCAACGTCACCGAGGAAACGCTGCCGGCCATCGCCGCCACCGGGGTCGACTACGTCTCGATCGGCGCGCTCACCAAGGACTTCAAGGCCCTGGACCTGTCGCTGCGGCTGGACTGAAATCCTCGCGCAGAGGGTCGGCCGGGGCCGGCTGCACCCGGCGGAATCACCGTCGACGAACGCTTCATGACTGCATTTGACCAACCGTGCTGCTTGCCCTGCCCGGCGCCGGCGGACGAGACTTGAGCCACTGCCAGGTTGCGTTGTCAGAAGGGCCGGCTACCATGGGAACAGCGGTTTTCGATACCTTGCGCTTTGCGCGCGGTCTGCGCGAGGCGGGCGTTCCGGAACAGCAGGCCGACCGACAGGCGGAACTCATGGCAGAAGCATTCAGCGCCTTCGCTGACAAGCTCGTTACCAAGGATTACTTCAGCGAAGTGTTAAGTGCACGGCTGAAGGAACAGACCGCGTTCCTCGAACAGCGCATGACCGAGCGCTTCGCCGAGCAGGACGCGCGGATCGCAGCGCAGTTCGCCGCGATGGATGAGAAGTTCACGAAGCAGTTCGCCGCGATGGACGAGAAGTTCACGAAGCAGTTCGCCGCGATGGACGAGAAGTTCACGAAGCAGTTGGCCGCGCAGGACGACAAGTTCACAAAGCGCAGTGACGCGCAGGACGACAAGTTCACAAAGCGCAGTGACGCGCAGGACGACAAGTTCACGAAGCGGATTGACGCTCAGGACGCGAAGTTCATAAGTCTCCTGGCCGAGATGCAGGAGAGAACCGAAGCCCGTTTCGCCGAGCACGATTCACGCTTTGCCCGGATCGATCGGACGCTTGCGCTGCACAGCTGGATGCTGGGCCTGATCCTGCTGGTGCTGGTAGTGCCGCAGTTGAAGGCACTGTTCGCCTGAGCGCGGCCGGGCGGAGCGCGCCTACGACAGCGGTTCGGGGCTCGTGATAACGCCGTTGTTGTCGGCGTAGACGTAGTCCCCGGGGCTGATGGTCACGCCGCCGATGGTCACCGGCACGTCCAGCTGCCCCTCGCCGCGCTTGTCCGTCTTGCGCGGGCAGCAGCCCAGGGCCTTCACGCCGAGGGGCGTCGCCGCCAGCTCGTCGACATCGCGAACGGCGCCGCAGATAACCAGCCCGGCCCAGCCGTTCTTCGCCGCGTCGGCGGCGAGCATGTCGCCGAGCAGCGCCCGGCGCAGGGAGCCGCCGCCGTCGACGACGATCACCCGGCCCTCGCCGGGCTCCTGCACCAGGGACTTCACCAGCGAGTTGTCCTCGTGGCACTTGACGGTCACCGCCTGCCCGCCGAAGGCGGCGATGCCGCCGTAGTTCTGCCACTGCAGCTCCAGAGCGCGGGCGCCGGCGTGGTCGTCGGTCAGGTCCGGGGTGCTGATGCGGGTCTCGCTCATGCCAGCCACTCCTCTGCGTAGGCTTCCAGCGCGCTGGCCTCGCCGGCGATGATCGCGCCGTGGGCGCGCGTGCGCGGCAGCAGCGCCTCGGCGTAGAAGTTCGCGGTCGCCACCTTCTGCGCGTAGAACGGGTTGTCGCTGCCGGCGGCGAGCCGGTCCTGGGCGACCGCCGCGGCGCGGAACAGGTGCCAGGCGCCGAACAGGTAGCCGGTCTGCATCATGTAGTCGAAGGCGAGGCCGCGGGCCGCGTCCGGGCGCTCGGCGAGCAGTGCGAGGAGCCGTTCCGTGGAGGTTTCCTGGTGGGCCGCAGCGGCGGAGAGCGCACCGCCGAGGAGGCGCAGCGCAGGGTCCCCGGAGAGGGCGCGCGCCGTCTCGCGCACGGACTCGGTCAGCGCGCGCATGGTGTCGCCGCCGTCGCGGGCCAGCTTGCGGCCGACCAGGTCGGCGGCCTGGATGCCGTTGGTGCCCTCGTAGATGGAGGTGATGCGCACGTCGCGCAGATACTGCGCGGCACCGGTCTCCTCGACGTAGCCCATGCCGCCGTGCACCTGCACGCCGAGGGAGGCGATCTCCTCGCCGAGCTCCGTCATCCAGCCCTTGATGACCGGGATCATCAGGTCGATGCGCGCCTGCTGCGCGGCGCGCTCGTCGTCCGGGCCGTGGCGGGCGAGGTCCATGGTCACCGCCTCGCTGTAGGCCAGCGCGCGCATCGCCTCGTTGAAGGCGCGCATGGTCAGGAGCATGCGCTTCACGTCCGCGTGGCGGATGATCGGCACACCGCCCTGCACCCGCTCGTGGGCATAGGCCAGGGCCTTCTGGTAGGCACCCTCGGCAGCACCCAGGCCCTGTAGGCCGACCTTGAGGCGGGCCTCGTTCATCATGGTGAACATACAGGCGAGGCCGCGGTTCTCCTCGCCGAGGAGGTAGCCGACGGCGCCGCCGTTGTCGCCGTAGGCCATCACGCAGGTGGGACTGCCGTGGATGCCCAGCTTGTGCTCCGTGGACACGGGGTAAACGTCGTTGCGCTCGCCGGGGTTGCCGTCGGCGTCGGTGAGGTACTTGGGCACGATGAACAGCGAGATGCCCTTGCTGCCCTCGGGCGCATCGGGCAGGCGCGCGAGCACCAGGTGAACGATGTTGTCCACCGCGTCGTGGTCGCCCCAGGTGATGTAGATCTTCTGCCCGGTGATCAGGTAGTGGTCACCGTTGGGCACGGCGCGGGTCTTCAGCGGGCCGAGGTCCGACCCGGCACTTGCCTCCGTGAGGTTCATGGTGCCGGTCCACTCGCCGCTGTGCAGCTTCGGCAGGTAGAGGGCCTTCTGTTCCTCCGTGCCGTGGGTCTCGATGGCCAGCGCCGCGCCGCTGGAGAGGAACGGCGCCAGCGCAAACGCCATGTCGGCGCTGTTCCACATCTCGCAGGCCGCGGTGCCGTAGATTTCCGGCAGGCCCTGGCCGCCGTGCTCCGCGCTCGCCGCGATGCCGAACCAGCCGCCGGCGGCGAGCTGCGTGAGGGCCTCGGCGTAGCCGGGGGTCAGCGTGACCTTGCCGTCCGCGCAGGTTGCCGGGTGGGCGTCGCCCTCGCGGCGCAGCGGTGCCAGCACGTCACCGGCGAAGCGGGCACCCTCCTCCAGCAGCGCGCCGGTGAGATCCGGCCCGACGCCAAGCTCCGCGAAAGGCTCGCGCCCGCCGAGGGCCGAGGCCACGTCCAACACCTCGTCGATGAGGAAGCGCATGTCGTCGAGGGGGGCTCGGTAGGTGGTCATGGGGTGTTCTCCAGCTGTCGTCAGGGCGCGCAGGGCTCAGAGGCTCCCGGCGGCGCCGCCAAGTATAAGGGGCCACGGGTCGAGACGCAGGGTAGCGCCGGCATCATATTCATCCCATCGCGGGGTTGCTATGATGGCCATTCATTCGATGAATACAAGACCATGCAGCTCAACCGCATCGACCTCAACCTGCTCGTCTACCTCGACGCCCTGCTCCGCGAGCGCAACGTCACCCAGGCCGCGCACCAGCTGAACCTGTCCCAGCCCGCCATGAGCAACGGCCTGCGCCGGCTGCGGGAGCTGTTCGACGACCCGCTGCTGGTGCGCACCTCCGACGGCATGACGCCCACCGAGCGCGCCCTGGAACTCGAACCGCTGGTGCGCGAGGTGCTGACCAACATCGAGCGCGCCGTGCAGCCGCGCACGGCCTTCGACCCGGCCTCGGCCAGCCGCGTGTTCCGCATCATGGCCAGCGACTATGCCGAGTCGACGCTGCTGCCGGGGGTGCTCGGCCGGCTGCGCACCGAGGCGCCGGGGCTGACGCTGGACATCATGACGCCGAGCGACGTGAGCTTCCTCGACGTGGAGCGCGGCAAGGTCGACATGGTCATCAACCGCTTCGACGCCATGCCCCAGTCCTTCCACCAGATCCACCTGTGGAGCGACAGCTTCTCCTGCCTGCTGAGCCCCGAGAACGAGCTGCTCAAGGACTTCACCCTGGAGAACTACCTGAAGGCGGACCACGTGTGGGTGAGCAAGACCGGCATGGGCGTCGGCGTGGGCGTGGACCCGGACGACGTGCAGCGCCTGGGCTGGGTGGACGCCGCGCTGAACCGGCTGGGCAAGAAGCGGCAGATCCGCGTGTTCACGCGGCACTACCAGGCCGCCATGACCCTGGCCGAGCAGAACGACCTGGTGGTCACCCTGCCCACCCGCGCCGCTCTCCTCAAGCGCGACAACCCCCGAGTGGTGCTGCGCGAGCCGCCGCTGGAAATCCCGCCGCTGGAGCTGAAGATGGCCTGGAGCCCGCTGCTGCAGCACAACCCGGCCAACCGCTGGCTGCGCAAGGTGATCGTGGACACGGCGCGGGCGCTCGCCGGGGAACCGCCGCCGGCCTGAGCAGCATTCAGCGGGCTTATGCCCGCGATAAAAGCCATAGCCTTGGGAAATCCCGCCGCATTCCCTAGACTTCACGGTCTCTCAATGACAGGAAGCCCAGCCATGACCGAGCGCGTCACCCGCAGCGGCCTGCAGGTCGCCACTCCCCTCGCCGAGCTCCTCGAGAATGCCATCGCCCCCGGCACCGGGGTGGACCCGGCGGACTTCTGGCAGGCCCTGGCGCAGCTGCTCGCCGACTTCGGCCCGCGAAACCGCGAGCTGCTGGCGATCCGGGAAACCATGCAGCAGCAGATCGACGACTGGCACCGGGCGAACCCGGGGCGGGACTACGACCGCGCCGCCTACCGCGCCTTCCTCGAGGAGATCGGCTACCTGCTCCCCGACCCCGCCCCCTTCACGGTGACCACGGAGAACGTGGACGCGGAAGTCGCCACCCTCGCCGGCCCGCAGCTGGTGGTGCCGGTGATGAACGCGCGCTATGCCCTGAACGCCGCCAACGCGCGCTGGGGCAGCCTTTACGATGCGCTCTACGGCACGGACGTGATCCCCGAAGACGACGGCGCCGAGCGCGCCGGCGGCTACAACCCGGTGCGCGGCGCCAAGGTCATCGCCTTCGCCCGCGACTTCCTCGACCGCTACTGCCCGCTCGCAAGCGGCAGCCACACCGATGCCACCGCCTACCGCGTGGTCGACGGCGCACTGGTCGTCAGCCTCGGCGACAGCCAGAGCGGCCTCGCCGACCCGGCGCAATTCCGCGGCTACCAGGGCGATGCGACCGCGCCGGGCGCCGTGCTCCTCGTGCACAACGGCCTGCATATCGAGATCCAGGTCGACCGGGACAGCCCCATCGGCCGCGACGACGCCGCCGGCGTGAAGGACGTGGTGCTGGAGGCGGCGCTGACCACCATCCAGGACTGCGAGGACTCCGTCGCCGCCGTCGACGCCGAGGACAAGTGCGTGGTCTACGGCAACTGGCTGGGCCTGATGAAGGGCGACCTGGCGGACAGCTTCGACAAGGGCGGCAAAACGGTCACCCGCCGCTTGAACGCCGACCGCGAGTACACCGGCGCCGACGGCGAACCCCTGGTGCTGCCCGGGCGCAGCCTCATGTTCGTGCGCAACGTCGGCCACCTGATGACCAACAACGCCATCCTCGACGGCGATGGCAACGAGATTCCCGAGGGCATCATGGACGGCCTGTTCACGGCGCTCATCGCCGTGCATGACCTCGAGCGCCGCGAAGGCCTTGGCAACAGCCGCCACGGCAGCGTCTACATCGTGAAGCCGAAGATGCATGGCCCGGACGAAGTCAGCTTTACCGTCGACCTCTTCGACCGCATCGAGGATGCGCTGGGTCTCGCCCGCAACACCCTCAAGCTCGGCATCATGGACGAGGAGCGGCGCACCACCATCAACCTCGCCGAGTGCATCCGCCGCGCCAGCGAGCGGGTGGTGTTCATCAACACGGGCTTCCTCGACCGCACCGGTGACGAGATTCACACCAGCATGGAAGCCGGCGCCATGACGCCCAAGGGCGACATGAAGAGCGAGCGCTGGATCAATGCCTACGAGGACCGCAACGTCGACGTGGGCCTGGCCTGCGGCCTGCCGGGGCACGCGCAGATCGGCAAGGGCATGTGGGCCATGCCGGACCTGATGGCCGCCATGCTCGAGGCGAAAATCGGCCACCCGAAGGCCGGCGCGACCACCGCCTGGGTCCCCTCACCCACCGCCGCGACGCTGCACGCCATCCACTACCACGCGGTGAACGTGGCCGAGCGGCAGCAGGAGCTCGCCAGCCGCACGGCCGCCTCCCTCGACGACGTGCTGGAGATTCCCCTGCGCGGCGCCGAGGGGCTGGACGCCACCGCCATCCAGCGCGAGCTGGACAACAACTGCCAGGGCATCCTCGGCTACGTGGTGCGCTGGGTGGACCAGGGCGTGGGCTGCTCCAAGGTACCGGACATCAACGACGTGGGCCTGATGGAAGACCGCGCCACGCTGCGCATCTCCAGCCAGCACATCGCCAACTGGCTGCACCACGGCGTGGTGAGCGAGGCACAGGTGCGCGAAACGCTGGAGCGGATGGCCGCGGTAGTGGACCAGCAGAACGCCGGCGACCCGGCGTACCGGGCGATGGCGCCCGGCTTCGACGACAGCGTCGCCTTCCAGGCGGCCTGTGACCTGGTATTCCTGGGGCGGGAGCAGCCCTCCGGCTACACCGAGCCCGTCCTCCACGCCCGCCGCCGCGAGGCCAAGGCAAAGTTCGGCGGCTGATACCGCCGCACCTCGTCTGGGCAAACACTGTGGGAGCGGCGCCCCGCCGCGACAACGCCCGGGTCAATCAGCAACCCCGGTCGGCGCGAGGGCGCGCCTCCCACAACACCCGACATGCTTACTGTGGGAGCGACGCCGGCCGCAAGGCCGGCCCCGCAACCCTCTAAGCCGAAGCCCTCAAAGCCGCCTTCCCAAGCGCCTCCCGCGGCGCCACGTACTCATACCCCAGCGCCTCGGCCACTGCATCAAAGGTCACCATGCCCTCATGCACATTCAGCCCGCGCAGCAGGTGCTCATTCCCCAGCAACGCCTCTACGACCCCTTTGTTCGCCAGCTGCGCCACGTAAGGCAGCGTCGCATTGGTCAGCGCCTGCGTCGCCGTGCGCGCCACCGCACCGGGCATATTGGCCACGCAGTAGTGCACGACATCATCAACGACGTAGGTCGGCGCATCGTGCGTCGTCGGCCGCGAGGTCTCGAAACAACCGCCCTGGTCGATGGCCACATCCACCAGCACGGCACCGGGCTTCATCCGCGACACCAGCTCACGGCTGATGAGCTTCGGCGCTGCCGCACCGGGGATCAGCACCGCACCGATCACCAGGTCCGCCTCCACCGCCAGGCGCTCAATCGCCTCGCGGGTCGAGTACACCGTCTTGAGACGCCCGCCGTAGAACTCGTCCAGCTCCTTGAGCCGCTCCACGTTGCGGTCGAGGATCGTCACGTCGGCACCGAGGCCCATGGCCATGCGCGCCGCGTTCGTCCCTACCACGCCGCCGCCGATCACCAGCACGCGCGCCGGCTCCACGCCGGGCACGCCACCGAGTAACGTCCCGTTGCCGCCCTGCGCCTTCTCCAGGCTGTGACAGCCGGCCTGCACCGACATCCTTCCTGCCACCTCGCTCATGGGCGCGAGCAGCGGCAGGCTGTTGTAGGGTCCGGTGACCGTCTCGTAGGCAATGCAGGTGGCGCCGCTGGCAACGAGCAGCTTTGTCTGCTCCGGGTCCGGCGCGAGGTGCAGGTAGGTAAAGAGCGCCTGGCCACGCTTGAGCTGCCGGCACTCCTCCGGCTGCGGCTCCTTCACCTTCACCACCAGCTCGGCGCGCTCAAAAATCTCGCCCGCCGTGGCCACCAGCTCGGCCCCCGCGGCACGGTACTGCTCGTCGGCAAAGCCGATGGCGGCACCGCCGCCGGCCTCGATCATCACCTCGTGACCATGGTCCACGAGCTCCGTCACGCCAGCGGGCGTGAGGCCGATGCGGTATTCGTGGTTCTTGATTTCCTTCGGGACACCGATGAGCACGGGCTTTTCTCCATAGCGAACGTCAACCGCGAGCCGCTAAGGCCCACTCTTGCCCCAACTCTAGCTCCGGACCTTTAGACGCTTCCGCTATATCTTTTATCTTGAAGCAGTTAGTTCAACTATTTCTCGAGCTTCACGATAGAATTTAGCCTAGAATATAACCAAAAGGCGCGAACCAGGTCGCCCAAATAACGGAACGCAGCAATGGACAAGAAGCTTCACCAGCTGGGCCGCATCGACCGCAACATCCTGCGGGCCCTGCAACGCAACGGCAGGCTCAGCATCGCCGCGCTGGCCCGGGAAGTGGGACTGACCACGACCCCCTGCAAAGAGCGCGTACGCCGCCTCGAGCGGGAAGGCGCCATCCGCGGCTACCACGCCCGCCTCGACCCCACCTGGCTCAATGCTGCACTGGTCGTGTTCGTACAGATCCGCCTGAACCGCACATCGCAGGATATCTTCGAGGAATTCACGCGCAGCGCGAGCGCGCTGCCGGAGGTGCAGGAGTGCTACCTCGTCTCCGGAAACTTCGACTACCTGATCAAGGCGCGGGTGGCGGATATGGATGCGTACCGGAAGTTCCTGGGGGAGACGCTGCTGACACTGCCGGGGGTGCAGGAGTCGACGAGTTATGTGGCGATGGAGCAGGTGAAGGAGACGTTGGAGTTGCCGGTGCCGTACTAAGCTGCCGCGCTCAGTGCAATGAAGGGGCCTTCAGTAGAGGCCTAGTACTCCCTGGACACAACACACCTATGGCCACAAGTCGACGGTATAGCGCACATGCGCATCAGCACTCAGGAGCCAAGCAACACTCTGCGTAGAGTTATTTTCGCGGTACAGTGCTAGACTCCTTCTCGACTTATCTGAACGGCTGATTTAATAACGCCGCCGAAACGGGCGCAGCCTTTTTTCGGGGTGCCAAACCAGACAATGGCGCGCTTCACCCCACAAGAAGACAAACCACGCCTTTTGGTGCTTGCGTCAACCTATCCACGCTGGTCCGGCGATCACGAACCAGGGTTTGTGCATGAATTGGCACGCAGGCTGAACGACCATTTCGAAGTTCATGTTCTCGCACCTCACGCACCCGGCGCGCGCAGGAGAGAAATTCTGGATGGGGTGTCGGTAGAACGCTTCCGTTACGCGCCCACGCAACTACAGACGCTCATCGGCGACGGTGGAATTTTGAGCAACCTTGGCAGCGACCGCTGGAAGTGGCTTCTGCTACCACCTTTTTTCTTAGGCCAGTTGTTTGCAACATTCAGGGCGCGCCTACGGCTCCGACCGCACATCGTTCACGCACACTGGATACTACCGCAGGGGCTGACAATCGCCTTTGTAAATCAGTTCTTTCGGACACCTTTCGTCCTCACTGCACATGGGGCAGATCTGTTTGCCTTAAGAGGCTCTCTGTTTCGGCTCATCAAGCGCTGGGTGTGCACCCAGGCCGCAACGATTACTGTTGTAAGCGAGGCAATGGCAAGTGCTATCAGTGAGTTAAATATCCCTGACGGTAAAGCGCTTGTCAGACCAATGGGCGCAGACCTAGAAGTGCGCTTTACCCCTGATCCCACAGTAGAGAGGATTCCAAAACAACTTCTTTTTGTAGGACGGCTGGTGGAGAAGAAAGGGGTAAGGTACCTGCTTCAAGCACTGCCACTCATTACTGAGCAGCATCCCGACGTTACGCTAACTATTGTGGGATTCGGGCCCGAGGAACAGCCGCTCAGGGAGATGGCGGCGAGGCTAGGCATCAGCGGTAGAGTGAGCTTTCTCGGTGCCGTTCCACAGGAATCACTGCCAAAGCTTTACCGCCAGTGCGGGCTATTCGTGGCGCCGTTCGCCCCGGCTCAGAGCGGGGACCAGGAGGGCCTCGGTTTGGTATTGGTGGAAGCACTAGGTTGTGGCTGCCCGGTGCTGGCGGGAGACGTAGCTGCGGTTCGGGATGTATTGCCCGACAGTAGGCAGAGAGTGCGACCGGCAAACCCTCCGGCGCTGGCAAGCGCAGTGTCGGAGATACTCTCACTCTCTAGCGCAGAATTGATAGAGCGATACGAACCACTTTTCCAACAGAGTCTTCATAGGTTTTCCTGGTCCAACGTCAGCGATGGCTACGCCAAGCTATTAAATGAGGCTGTCGCAACAAGTGCGCGTGAAAAGCAGAAATCGAGAGAGCAATGAAACGCGAAGTGCCGGCTTGTGCTAGCTTTTATGTATGCGCGGCAAGGAACCGAGTGCATAGTTGACAATGGATTTTAGAGAGGCATCCCTCAAACCCATCGTCTCTATCTGCATCGCCAACTACAACGGCGATGCCGTCCTGGAGGGCTGCGTTTCCTCCGTAATGGCACAGATCACCGACTTTCCGGTAGAGATTCTCATCCACGACGACTGCTCCAGCGACGACTCGGTGGCCATCCTCAAGGAGCGCTATCCGAACGTTACGCTGCTGACCTCGGTAACAAACGTCGGCTTCTGCACCAGCAATAACCGGATGGCGGCCGCGGCGCGCGGCGACTACCTGCTCCTGCTCAACAACGACACACGCCTGCACGCAGGGGCTCTGCAGACGTTGTTAAACTTCCAGAAGGAAAACCCGGATGCAGGCATACTCACGCTTCCCCAGTACGACATGCAGACCGGCGAGCTACTGGACCGCGGGATGTTCATGGATATTTTTGGCAACCCGATCCCCAATTCCGAACCAGGGACGCGCGAGGTGGCTATGGTCATGGGGAGTTGCCTATGGATTGCCCGCGAACTCTGGGTGGACATTGGGGGATTCCCCGACTGGTTTGGCTCTATCGCGGAGGATATGTACCTGTGCTGCTGCGCGAGGCTTATGGGGCGGTACGTGGGAGCGATCGATGAGAGCGGCTACGACCATGCGGTCGGCTACTCTTTCGGCGGTGGAAAGGTAAAGGATCAGAAGCTTCAGAGCTCCTTGCACCGGCGTGCATTGAGCGAGCTCAACAAAAACCGTGTGATCGCAATCTGCTATCCGGGCAGCAGCGTGATGCTGCTGTTGCCCCACCTTTTGCTGCTGCTCGTTGAGGGGATCATTCTCAGTGTAATTCGTTGGAACCCGGCGCTCCTTTGGCGCATTTATCTGCCAGCAATTTTGGAGCCTATACGTGACCGCCGGAGGCTGTGCGACTTGCGTCGTGACGTTCAGCGGAGACGCGGTATCAGCTTTGGCGAGTTCTTCGCTCCGTTCCGGCTGCTACACCATAAAATCTCGTTGCTTTGGGCGTATGGCATTCCAGAAGTACGGTGAAGGTGAGTGCGCCCCGCGGATGCAATGAATGGAACCTATTGAAAAGCTGAGTGGATCTCTGTGGGAGGCTGATGTTTGAAGCTCACCATCATCATTCCGACGTTTAACGCTTCGGCGCATATCGAAGCATGTATCAACTCAATCTTAGCCACGGTTGGCAGCTGCCTGGGAGAAACCGTAGCAATCAGAGTTCAGGACGGGGCATCGACGGACGATACCATCAAGATCGCAAACGGCTTGGCAATCCCCGAAATTGAAGTCAGCGTTCAAGAGGACGCCGGTGTCTACGACGCCATGAATCAGGCTGTGATGGCCTGCCGGTCCGACTGGGTCTATTTCCTTGGTGCAGACGACCGTTTATTACCCGGCTTCGCACCATGCCTTGATTCGCTCGTAGACTTGGGCAAAGTCTACTATGCAAACACTATCTTCTCCGGAGACGGCCGACGTTACGACGGTCCTTTCGGCCCTTTTAAGTTGATCTATCGAAACATCTGCCACCAAGGCATGTTTTTCCCGAGAGACCTGTTGGCAAGCACACCGTTTAGCCTGAGGTTTCCCGTCTTCGCAGACTGGGCCAAGAACATCGAGTTGATGGCGGCTGTTCCCTACCAGTATCTGCCACTCGATGTTTGCTTGTACAACAGCACCTCCGGCATCAGTCGACACAGGCACGACAGAGAATTCGAGCGAGCAAAAGGCCACTTGTTCAGAGAACACTACGGATTAGCCCACGAGTTCCTTTCTAGAACAGCCTGGCTTCCTACATGGGTGTACAAGACTCTGGGCCGCCCAACAGCGAGAGGATACCAATCGGAGGAACAGTGATCTGCCCAGAGCTTCCTATTCACCCATTTCTACCACCCTCGACGATTCGATGGGCGCATCGTTTGCTTTATCACTAGAGGCTTGCGGTCCAGCGGCGCTCGCGCAACAATGCCCGCATGGAGAATAAAGCCATTAAATTCATAACGTTATCTTCAACACTGCGACCAGGCTGCGGGCCGATTAGGCAGTGAGCCAGTCCCCAGCGGCACTGCTGAGCAGCGTGGCGGCCCGTTATCCGGAATTGGGGGGCATACTTGAGAACGCGGGCTGGCTCACCGGCTCGCGAATCCTTCGGCTGCTGCTGAGCCTATTCGTGGTCGCCGTTATGGCGCGCTACCTAGGGCCTGCACAGTACGGTGTGCTGCATTTCGCGCTCGCTATAGTCGCAATCGTTTCCAGCGTCGCCGGGCTGGGGCTACAGGGCGTGATTGTTCGTAGCCTAGTTCGAGACGAGGATTCGGCGGGTACCCTGCTGGGTAGTGCGCTGATGCTACGACTGGGTAGTGGGGCTCTTGGCTCGCTCACCTGTATGGCCATCGCCCTGCTCATCGAAAACCCGGACATACGCCAAGTGATGTCGCTGCTCGCGGTGATGGTCCTACTGGGCAGTAGCGAGATCCTGGCCTTCTGGTTTGAGGCCAGGGTCAAGTCACGGCCGATTATCATCGTGCAGCTGCTGGCTTTCGGCTGTGCAGCGATATCGAAACTTTGCCTGGTTCTGTGGCAGGCGGAGCTAGCCCTGTTCGGTTTAGTGTTTGTACTGGAATCGCTATTAGTAGCACTAGGCACCGTCCGCGTATTCTCACAAGTGTTTCCCACGGGGATGCAACTGCGCGTCAACACCGCGGTTATGCGCCAGCTCGTGCGCGACAGCTGGCCGCTTCTGGTCTCGTCAATGGCGATCATCATCTACACCCGAGCTGACCAAGTCATGCTGGGGCAAATCGCCGGATCCGCAGGGGTGGGCCAGTATTCCGCGGCCCTGAGTATCAGTGAGTTCTGGTACTTGCTAATTGTCGCCTTCTCGACCTCGGTGATGCCCGGCATCATTCGACTTCACAGCGAAAATCGCCACTTATTCCTAGAACGCATCCAGCTCACGCTGGACGCAATGGTATCCGTTACCACAGTCGTTGTGCTTGCACTGAGCCTGCTGGCGCCTATTATCGTCGACCTGCTATTTGGACCCGCCTATCAGGAAGCCGGCACAGTGCTGGCCATACACGCATGGACCAGTATCTTTGTCGTTTGGGGCGTCATCAGCAATGGCTGGCACCTAGCGGAGGACCGGCAGCGTCTCGCCATGGAGAGGGCACTGCTGGGCGCGGCTGCCAATATCGGACTCAATCTGGTGCTCATCCCACGCTACGGCCCTGCCGGCGCGGCTGTGGCCACACTATGCGCACAGCTGTTTGCCACAATGGGGTTCGACCTGCTGCGCGCCGAGACCCGCGCAATGCTACGTATGAAGATGTTGTCATTACACCTACCGCACCTGCTTGCCCAGTACAGGATATTGCGGAGGGCCAGCTCATGACTGAGTGCGCGCCAGTCCTGATGCTGGTATTCAACAGGCCGGCTGAAACTGCCCGGGTTTTCGAGGCGATCAGGCAAGCGCGTCCTTCGCGCCTTTATATTGCCGCAGACGGCCCACGTCCAAACCGCCCGGGTGAATTAGAGCAATGCAATGAGGTTCGCGAGAGCGTTGTGGCAGTCGACTGGCCCTGTACGTTACAGACTCTGTTCCGCGAAGAAAATCTCGGCTGCAAAAACGCCGTGTCAGGTGCAATCAGCTGGTTCTTTGAGCAGGAACCTGCCGGTATCGTGCTCGAGGACGATTGCCTGCCCCATCCAGACTTTTTCCCATACTGCAGCGCCTTGCTGGAGCGCTATGCAGAAGATAGACGGGTCGCAATGATCACCGGCGACAATTTCCAGGAGGGCCAACGCCGAGGGGAGGCTGCCTACTATTTTTCCCGCTATCCGCATATCTGGGGCTGGGCCAGTTGGCGCCGAGCGTGGCAGCATTACCAGGGTGATCTAGGTTTCTGGCCCGAATGGAAGCACAGCCCGCAGTGGCGAGCACTGTTCCCCGATCACGCCGAGCGTAAGCTCTGGCGTGAGATATTCGATCGCATGTATGCACAAACAATCGACACCTGGGATTACTGTTGGGTGGCTTCGATCTGGTATGCCGGCGGACTGACGGTCACGCCCAATGTGAATCTGGTCAGCAATATCGGCTTCGGAGAGGGGGCCACTCACACCGTAGCAGATAGTCCTTTTGGGGAACTGCCGGTCGCAGCCCTAGGAGAACTTTCTCATCCCGCGGAGGTGGCGCGAGACACTGTGGCCGACGATTTCGTGTTCAAGCACCACTACGGCGGCAAGGACCGACGCTGGCCCCGCCGTGGGCTGACGCTGCTGGGCAAGCTCTGGAGAAGGCTGAGGACATGAAGCAACACAACGGCGCGACGCCCGCCGAGACCTGTCGCTGCTGCGGCGCCGACGCCACGCGTTTCGCCGAAAGCAAGGTTCTGGGGCACACCACCGGTTACTATCGCTGCGCAGCCTGTGGCTATGTGCAAACCGGCGACCCGCACTGGCTGAAAGAGGCCTATCGTGAACCCATCAATGCCGAAGATACCGGCATCATGGCACGCAACCGCAAAAACGTGGGCTGTGTGGTCGCCACCCTTTGGGCGCTGGAAAAACCGCGCGGCCTGGTGCTGGATGAGGCAGGCGGGTACGGCGTGCTCGTACGCATGCTGCGCGATGCCGGTATCGATGCCCGCTGGAGGGACAAATACTGCGACAACCTGTTTGCCCGCGGCTTCGAGTATCACGGAGAGGAGGTGGAGCTAGCCACCGCCTTCGAGGTCTTCGAACACCTGCCATCACCGCGAACGGAGCTGGCGGCGTTGATGGACACCGCGCCCAACCTGCTGTTCTCCACGGAACTGCTGCCCTCCCCGTCGCCGAAACCGGCAGACTGGTGGTACTACGCGCCCGAGCATGGTCAGCACATCGGCTTCTATTCTCTGCAAACGCTCGACCACCTAGCCCGCAGGTACGGACGGCACCTGCTCAGCGACGGCCGCAACCTGCACCTGTTCAGCAGCCAGCCCGTTAGTGCCGCGCGCTGGAAGGCACTAATGGCCATACGCACGCTGCTGGTACCCGCCACCCAATTCCACCTGGGCTCCCGCACCTGGCGCGATCATCTGGCGCTGAAAGAACGCAGGCGGGACTAGCATGCGAATTGCCTTTGATTCCCAGATTTTCTGTGAGCAGGTCTATGGAGGCGTGTCTCGCTACTTCAGCTGCCTTACCGAGGCCTTTCTCTCTGGTGGCCAGGATGTGCACGTGTTCGCTCCCCTGCACCAGAATCGCTACCTGGAGCGGCTGCCGCCGGGCACTGTCTCCGGTGTGCAGCTGCCGAAGTGCCCACCGCGGGCAGAGTACATTCTCCGACCTCTCAATGTGGCGCTGGCGCGATCCCGCATCGATCGCTGGCGGCCAGACCTCGTGCATGAAACCTACTACACACGAAGTCGCACACATTCCGGACGATGCCCGACAGTGCTGACGGTCCACGATATGACGCATGAGCTTTTCGCCGACACATTCAACCCAAATGACCCTACCCGTGCCAACAAGGCTTTTGCGGTGATGCGCGCGGACCATGTCATCTGCGTTTCCGAGAATACCCGCCGTGACCTGTTGACCCACTACGAGATGCCGCAGGAAAAAACCTCCGTAGTGCACCTTGGCTACGCCCCCCTTAAACCACCCCTCGGGAGCAACGCGATTCTCAACCAAAATGCCCCCTACATCCTTTACGTGGGGCGGCGCGATTATTACAAGAACTTCCACGGCCTGCTGAAGGCCTATGCGATGTCTCCGCGCCTGCAAGGCGATTTTCGGGTCGTCGTGTTCGGCGGTGGCGCTTTGCGCCGGGTGGAACTTGAGCTCATGGATGAACTCAGTATCCACCGCTCACGGGTGGTACATCTGGAAGGCGACGATAGCGACCTCTCCCAGGCCTATGAGCAAGCCAGCGTCTTCGTATATCCCTCGCTCTACGAGGGCTTCGGCATACCGCCGCTGGAAGCCATGAGTCGCAGCTGTCCTGTGGTCAGCAGCAACAGCAGCTCCATGCCCGAGGTGTTGGGCAATGCTGCGCAATTCTGCGATCCAGAGCAGCCGGGATCCATTTGTGATGGCCTGGAAAAAGTACTGTACTCCAGTGAGCGTGCGTCAGAATTGGTGGCACGCGGGCAAGAGCGATCTGCGGCATTTACCTGGCAGCGCTGCGCCGACCAGACTCTGGAGATCTACCGTGAATTACTGGGCCACGCCGCCAGCACCGAAGGAATTTACTGATATGGCCCTGCAAAAGCGCCTTGTACAGGGCATCAAGAAGGCCTTTCGCCGTGTCGGCCTAGATATTCGTATCGCGTCGGAAATTGATGATTTCTACAGCCGCTTGCTAGTGGGACTACGCCATCACCGGATCGACACACTGCTGGATATCGGTGCTAACGAGGGCCAGTTCGCACTCGGCCTGATCAATAGTGGCTACTGCGGGCGCTTGATCAGCTTCGAACCGATGGCCACCGCCCACGCACGCCTGTGCCAGCTAGCGGCAAGCCATGCCGGGTGGGAGATCGCCGAAGCCGTTGCCTTAGGCGCGGAACCCGGCGAGGCAGAGATCAACGTTTCCGCGAACTCGGTCTCCTCGAGCCTGCTGCCCATCGAGGACAGCCACCTTAAAACAGCACCACAGTCTGCCTACGTGGGTACGGAAATGGTTCGGGTGATGCGGCTTGACGATATCGCGGCGAACTACGTTCACGCCAAAGAGCGGTTGTTCCTCAAGATCGATACTCAGGGGTTTGAGTCGCAGGTGCTTGGCGGCGCACAGCAGACGCTCACGCGATGTACCGGCGTGCTGCTGGAGATGTCACTGGTGGAGTTGTATTCAGGTCAAACCTTGTGGGAGGAGGTATGGGCGTGGCTGCGCGCAGCCGGCTTCGAGCCCTGGGCCATTGACCGCAGTTTCTCCGACCCGACCAACGGCCGCACTTTGCAGTGTGACGTTACTTTTTTCCGCATGTAATGACCCTGTGAGTTCCTGCTCAGGTGTTATCTTGTGAAAGGAGACACCGATGAGCATGGAAATGGACGAAGAGATCAAGCGCTGGACGACCAGCAGGAAGTCGGCATTGGTGATGGAGATCATTCAGGGCACTACGACCGTGGCTGAAGCCAGCCGGCAGTACAATTGAAGCCTTCCGAAGGTGAGCAGTGGGTCGATCATGCCAAGCGGGGCATGGAGAATGCGCTCAAGGCGCGTCCTGAGGACATCCGCGAGCAGTACGACCGGCAGCTCAAGGAACTGCAGGAATCGTACGGCGAAGCCATGCTGGAGCTGCGCGCCCGAAAAAAGCTGGACTCCCTGCTGGGCAAGGACGAGAGCTGATTTTCTCGATCCAGCAGGGACTGGCCGATGACGGACACCGGGTATCGATTAGCCTGTTTTGTCGCTGGTTTGGTGTCCCGAGGCGATGGGTGTATTACCGGCCGCGTCGATCTCCGCCGAGCGTGAATCCGGCTCCGGCGGAGCCGATCAAGGCCCTGATTGAGGAGGAGCCCTCCTTTCGCTACCGCACGGTTGCAGGCTTGCTCCGCATGAACAAGAACACGGTCCAGCGGATTTTCCAGCTCAAGGGTTAGCAGGTCCGCAAACGGGCGATCGGGCACCGGCCACGATTGCAGGCGTTGCCCTCGGTGGCAACCCGGCCTGATGAGCGCTGGTCGACGGACCTTTGCCGCGTCTGGGGTGGTCGCAACGGCTGGCTGACCCTCGCCCTGTTCATGGACTGCCGCACCCGCCAATTACTGGGCTGGCAGCTGTCCCGGACCGGCAAGGCGACAACGGCGGCCGCTGCGCTTGAGCAGGCTATGGGGCGCTGGGACGCGTGCTCACGTCGTTCTTGCTTCACTCGGATCATGGTTTGGTCTTTACCAGTCGGCACTACCCACGCGTGCTGAGAGGTTAGGGGTTCGGCAGGAGTTTATTACGCCGCACTCCCCGCAGCAAAATGGCATGGTCAAGCGACTGCTCCGTACCCTAAAGGAGCAATGCTTTCATCGCCATCGCTTTGAATCGCAGCAGTACGCGATGCGGGTCATCGGGGACTGGATCCAGTTCTATAACCACTGGCGTCCGCATCAGGCGCTGAATATGAGAATACCCGCTGAGGCATATGCATTGACGGATTGGCCTTTGAGGGAACCGGTGGGTTATTACACTGGCGCGTTTCCGGAGGTTCTGTAAGTAACCACTCATCAACGCCCATATCTCCGATATCAACGCCTACCGGAAGTTCCTGGGGGAGACTCTGCTCACGCTGCCGGGGATGCAGGAGTCGACCAGCTACATGGCCATGGAGCAAGTGAAGTAGACCCTGGCGCTCCCCGTGCCCTATTGATCCAGCGCCGGAGGATCCCGGTCTGCCTACTCAGGCTCGAACTCGACGTTCTTGTACTGCAGGTTCGTTAGCTGCTCGGAAAGCAGACCCATGAGAAAAACGATCATGCCCGCAAGCACCAGCAGCGTGCTCATGTTGGTGAAGCGGAGAGCCCCCGTGCTCAGCATGGATAGGAGGTAATTCAGCATTCCCGCCCCGGCCACCAGCACCGCCACCGGGAAGTATACCTTGAGCGGCGAATACAGCGTACCGATCTTGAAAATGATGAGGAAAAACCTGAGCCCATCCCGCCAGAGGTTAATGTGGCTCTTGCCTTCCCGCTTGCGCACGGTGATCGGCACGAAACCCACCGAGTAGCCAGTCCGAAAGAACGCCATCGTCGATGTCGTCGGGTAACTGAACCCGTTAGGCAGGAGATAGAGAAAACCCAGGAACTTCTTTCGATCCACCATGCGGAAACCAGATGTCAGGTCATCAATCTTCTGGCCGACCATCCAGCTCGCAATGCGGTTGTAGATACCGTTGGCCCCCCACCGGAAGATGCTCGCCTGGGAAGATAAGCCGCTCCGCGCGCCCACCACCATGTCGTAGCCTGCCTCAAGCTTGTCCAGCAGCCGGGGAATGTCCGCCGGATCATGCTGCCCGTCTGCGTCCATAAACAGGACGTAGTCACTCCGAGCGGCGAGCGCACCGCGCTTGATAGCGGCGCCGTTACCCTTGCTGTAGGGCTGAGACACCACCTCGGCACCCAGCCGAGCCGCCACCTCCGCGCTGCCATCAACAGAGCCGTCATCAATAACGAGAACCCTCTCTACCTCGGGCAAGGCCAGCACGCCGCGGATGACTGCAGGCAGCGCGGCCGCCTCATTCTTGGCCGGTATCACCACTTCCACCGTCCGGCGACGGGGTGCTTGTGGAGGGGGGGCCGAAGCGCTCACGCGCATGGCTCCGCGGCCTGGACTGATGGCGTGCGCAGTTTCTTTCTCTTGTTCTGTCTCTTTGTCTTTCTCTTTAACATTCACACTGCACACTAAGTACCATCGTGGGAACTCGTCATGCCGCGAAGCAGCTCGATATCAACGGGCCTCAGCTTTCCTTCACTCTTCAGGCGCTCAAGGGTCGCCAGGATCTGGCGCACGAGCTCGGCGTCATTGGCCGCCAGCGCCGCTTCCAGCTTGAGACGAAGGAGCGCACCATGCTCCGGCCTCTGCTCCGCTGCGATATTCGCATAAACGTAGGTCAGCGTGTAATTACCCAGCTGGCGCTCAAACAGGGCCAGGTCCCGGAGGGCATACCAGCGAACCTGCCCGCCGGCGTTGATGACCGAGAAAACCCCGTCGCGGAACCAGGCAGACACGGCGGGCCAGCCGTCCCCCGGGCAAACACCGTCGCTGACCATGTTGGACAGCACGGCAAAGATCGCAGAGTGGATAGGGTCGTCGTTCCATGCGGCCCGGTCGCCGGGGAGGGCCTCGGAAAGGGGGCGCCCGGACAGGCAGGCAGCAGCGACTTTCAGGGCGACGCGGTCACCCTCTCCCAACGTTCGCGCCGCCCGGTAGCTGCGGCTGAAAGCCACAGCCCTATCGATGTGCTTCACAGCGAGCCCGTAGTCGCCGCCCTCGGCCACGGCCAGCGCATACTCAGTATTCGCCCTCGCTGATTCGGGGTGCCCGCGAAGCTCGTGCGCGAGCAGGTCGGCGTAGGAGCTCCAGCTGCTGGCATAGACGTAGGTTGAAAAGGCGAGCGTGAGCGAGTAGAGGACGGCGCAGCCGGAGAGCACTAAGTCCCGGCGCGGAAACCTTGCCAGAAGGCCCTGTGCCGCCGCCGCGAGGCAGATGACGAGGCCGACGCTGGGAAGGTAGTTACGGTGCTCAAAGTAGAGCTCCAGGGGCAGAAAGGTGCTTTCGAGGCTGTGCCCGATGAGAAAGAAAGCCAAGCCTAGCATGAGCAGGCTCACCGCCCCCCTTGCTACGGCGAGGATCAGCGCCAGGGAGAGGCAGGCTATAGCCGCGGCCGAGAGCCATGCCAGAGCGGTCGGTTCACCGGCCAGCACATCGTCGTGCAGCAGCCCCATCCTCGTCGTATCCGGCAGGAAGAACTGCTTCGCATAATCCATGAGGGCGAGGGCGGAATAAAGGACCCGATCCCAGAAGTCAAAGGAACGTATGGCATAAGCGGCCTCGGCGTGAAGCAGCGTCCTTAGACCCAGGCTGAGAAAGGCGAGCACGCCGACCAGCAGGATCGCACGAGCGATGGTGAACAGACGCCCATCTCCGCTTCTAGGCCCGCCCTTGCCAGAGAGCAGAAACAGCTCCACTGCGGCAATGAGTGGGAGGGCGAGCACCCCGTTCTCCTTGGCGAGCGGGGCGATGCCGACGCAGAGCGCACTGGCGGAAAACCAGGCCGCAGCGGTTGACATCGCGGCTGCACTCCTGCCCCGAAGATAGGTTAATAATGCGAGCAGAACGAAAGTCGCGGAAAGTAACGTCATGCGCTGTACGATGTATAGTACCGCGCTAACCTTCTGCGGGGTCAGTGCCCAAAGAGCGGCAGCGAAAAGCGCAAAAAACGCCGGCGCCGGACTATGGGCCAAACGGAAGATCTTTTGTGTCAACAGGAACACCAGGACCGTATTCACCCCATGAAGAGCAATCGACAGTAGCTGGCTCTGTTCCGGGCCAGCCTGTAAGACGGCCTGTTCTGCAGCGAAGGTCGCGATAGAAACGGGACGGCCCAGCGGACCGGAGAGGTCACTGAAAACGAACGGGAAAAACAGCTCGGGCTGTTCCCTTAGGCGATAGAGCGGCACGATGGACGTAATGTCATCGAAGACATAGCCCGTGCCCACACCTTGCAAAAAAACAGTGAAAAGTAGCCCTAGGACGCATGCCAAAAAAACGACAACAAGAAATCTATTCGGGCAAAAAAGTCTCAAAGTCTTTTAACCACTGACGCTTGGCGCCCGATCATGACCCAGATGGTGCATTATGTGGCATCGTCGCCTGGCGGCTGAGTTTTGAGCGAAAAAAAACAGCCCCGGTGGTCCGGGGCTGTGCGTATAGCTGCAGATATATGTTAAGACTGCCGAACGCTAGTCTACTAGCCGCGGCAGGAAGAAGGAAGGTACTTGGCTTCTATTGCGGCAGCACCCGAGCCCGGGCCACAAATCCAGGACACACGACGGGAATTCTGATCCAAAGTGCCCACTAGAGTGAATGTCGAACTCCGGACGTCTGTCGGGAGTTCAGGAGCAGTGGCAGAAATCGTAATCGTATAGGTTCCTTGCGTCGCGCTATCCTGATTCCACGCAGCCGTGCTCACAAAGGAATCACCACCAAAGCCCGACAGCGTGATGCCCGCAGCAGAAGCATTGGTTGGCATCGTCCCCCTTGCAGATGCATATTCAGCGATTGTTGTCTTTGCCTCAGCAGCCACGGCTAGCGCCTCAGAAAGTCGAGCGCGAACGGTGTAGTCTTGGTAGGCCGGCAAAGCAATTGCCGCCAAAATCCCGACGATAGCAATTACGATCATCAGTTCGATAAGTGTGAAGCCCCCTTGGCGGGCTGCATGTTGCTTCTTCATAAAAGTCTCCCATAGGTCCCATTGAGCATACTCGCCGATCCAGCAGAGTAGGATTACGGTAGGTGAGTTGAGCAGAAATGCGCGTGAGGCCCACCCTGACTATTGGTTAGCAAAATGCGGGCCACAATGCCAAACAAGCCTGCCGGAAACACCTGATAACAACCTGATACAGTTTTTAAAACAGATGCTTACCGTTGCTCCGAAGTCCTTCATTGGGCGTGTTCGCGCCAAGTCCTAGAGATCGACGGGCCCTGCCAGCCGACGCGTTCGGCGCAGAGACTGACATTTTTTGTCACGCCCCCGATCTCCTCGCAGTGCTCGAGAGGTACTGCGCCTATTGCCTTTTCCACCACCGATTATCTTAGGCACAGGCAATCTGCACCTGTTAAAAATCGACTGAATTTCCAAGCACTTAACCGCTACATCTTCATCCAACCTGTAGGTATACTCGGCTTGATCAGAGAGGATGCCATCATCGGCGCCCGAGGTAAGAATATGAATGAGCAGGCGAAAACACCACCCTCCGGCCTCGCCGGGCGCCTCGTCATAGAAGGCCTCATCGACGCCGACCAGGCCCGCGAGGCCCAGCGCGCATCCGTTGAGCAACGTGTGCCGTTCGTCAGCTACCTCGTTGACACAATCAACGTTGACGGCAAGGAACTCACCCGCGTCGCCTCCCAAGAGTTCGGCGCGCCCCGCTTCGAACTCGACGCCTTCGACCGGGAGAACCTGCCGGACGGGCTGGTCGAGCCGGACCTCATCACCAAGCACCACGCCCTGCCCCTGTTCCACCGCGGCAAGCGCCTGTTCATCGCGGTGTCCGACCCGACCAATCTTGCCGCCCTGGACGAAATCAAGTTCCATACAGGGATCAGCACCGAGCCCATCCTGGTCGATGAGCGCAGCCTTACAAAAGCCATTGCTGAGTTTGCGGATGCGCAGGACAGCCTCGCCGGCGGGCTTGAGGACCTGGAAGCGGGCGAGCTCGAAGACATCGACATCAGCGCCGTCGACGAGGAACAGCGCGGCGACGGCGGCGATGACAGCGCGCTCGACGAGACGCCCATCGTCCGCTTCGTCAACAAGGTGTTGGTCGATGCCATCAAGCAGGGCGCGTCAGACATTCACTTTGAGCCCTACGAGAAGGACTACCGGGTGCGTTTCCGCACCGATGGCATGTTGAACGAGGTCGTGCGCCCCCCGCGCAACCTGGCGCCACGGCTGGCGGCTCGCTTGAAGGTGATGTCGCAGATGGATATCTCCGAGCGGCGCATCCCGCAGGACGGGCGCATCCAGATGCGGCTGTCGCGGAACCGGGCCGTCGACTTCCGGGTGAACTCGCTGCCCACGCTCTTCGGCGAAAAGATCGTGCTGAGGATTCTCGACCCGACCAGTGCGCAGATGGGTATCGATGCCCTGGGCTATGAGCCGGACCAGAAGCAGATGTACCTGCGGGCACTCAGCCAGCCGCAGGGCATGATCCTAGTTACCGGGCCGACCGGCTCCGGTAAAACAGTCTCTCTATACACTGGCTTGAATATCCTTAACGAGCCCGAGCGGAACATCTCCACGGCGGAAGACCCGGTGGAGATCAACCTCTCCGGCGTCAACCAGGTACACGTGAACCCAAAGGTGGGCCTCAACTTCGCTAATGCCCTGCGCTCCTTCCTTCGCCAGGACCCGGACGTGATCATGGTCGGGGAGATCCGCGACCTGGAGACGGCCGAGATCGCCATCAAGGCCGCGCAAACGGGCCACCTGGTGCTCTCGACGCTGCACACTAATAGTGCCGCGGAGACGATCACGCGCCTCCTCAACATGGGCGTGCCGACCTTCAACCTCGCCACCTCCGTGAGCCTGATCATCGCACAGCGCCTCGCGCGGCGCCTGTGCAACGAGTGCAAGGCGCCGGCGGACCACATCCCGCACGATGTGCTCATCCAGGAGGGCTTAACGGACGAGATGCTGCAGAACGCGCAACTCATGAAGGCCGTGGGCTGCAACGTCTGCAAGGACGGCTTCAAGGGGCGGGTCGGCGTGTACGAGGTGGTGCGCATTACGCCGGAGATCAGTGAGCTGATCATGTCCCAGGCGGACGCCACGAAGATCGCCAAGCAGGCCCGCGCGCACGGCTTTCACTCCGTGCGCACGGCAGCGCTGCTGAAGTGCGCGGCGGGTATCATCAGCCTCGAGGAAGTGAACCGCATTACGATCGACTAGGGCTATCGACCAGAACTAGCAACCGGGACCACCGGCACGGTTATCGACTAAGCTTAGGGCGCCAAGGATCAAGGCGCACCAACGAGGGCGGGAAGACACATGGCAACGGCAACCAGTGACCTCTTCATCTGGAGCGGTACCGACAAGAACGGCCGCCAGACCAAGGGCGAGATCAATGCGCCCACGCAGGCGCTGGCCCGCGCCCAGCTGCGCCAGAAGGGCATCAACCCCAAAACCGTGCGGCGCAAGCCCAAGCCGCTGTTCAGCGCGCGCAAAAAGCCCATCAAGCCGGCCGACATCGCCATCTTCACCCGCCAGATGGCGACCATGATGAAGGCCGGCGTGCCGCTGGTGCAGAGCTTCGATATCGTGGCGGACGGCCTTGAGAACCCCACCATGCGCACCCTGGTGACGACGATCAAAAACGACGTCGCCGGGGGCTCCGGTCTCGCTGTATCCCTCGCCAAGCACCCGCGCCACTTTGACGACTTGTTCTGCAGCCTCGTCAGCGCCGGCGAATCCTCGGGCCGCCTGGAGACCATGCTGGACCGGGTGGCGACCTACAAGGAAAAGACCGAGGCCCTGAAGCGCAAGATCAAGAAGGCGCTCACCTATCCCACGGCGGTCATCGTTGTTGCGATCATTGTCACCGGTATTCTGCTGATCAAGGTCGTGCCGCAGTTCGCCGAGACCTTCCGCAGCTTCGGGTCGGACCTGCCGGCTTTTACCCTCTTCGTGCTGCGTATCTCCGAGTTTGTGCAGAAGTGGTGGTTCATCATCCTCCTCGCCATGCTTGCCGCGGTCTGGGGTATCCGGGAGGCGAAGCTGCGCTCAGTGCGCTTCGCAGAGGCCATCGACAAGCTGGCCCTGAAGGCGCCGATCATCGGCGGCATCACCTACGACGCGGTCGTCGCCCGCTTCTCGCGCACCCTGGCCACCACCTTCAATGCCGGTGTGCCGCTGGTGGAGGCGCTGGAGTCCACGGCCGGCGCCGCCGGTAACTCGGTGTACAGCAAGGCCATCCTGCAAATCCGCGACGATGTCACCACGGGCGCCACGCTCTACCAGTCCATCAAGTCCACCGGCCTTTTCCCGAACATGCTCCTGCAGATGGTCTCCATCGGCGAGGAGTCGGGCCAGCTCGACGAGATGCTGGACAAAGTGGCCAACCACTACGAGGAGTCCGTCGATAACGCCGTCGACAACCTGAGTTCGCTCATGGAGCCGATCATCATGTCGATCCTCGGTGTGCTCGTAGGTGGCCTCATGGTGGCCATGTACCTGCCTATCTTCATGCTCGGCTCGGTGATCTAGGCCGCGTGATCCTCGACTGGTTAGCGCAACACCTGGCCTGGTGGGTCGGGTTCGTGGGAGTGCTCGGCCTCGTGGTCGGCAGCTTCCTGAACGTGGTGATTCTGCGCCTGCCGCGGATGCTGGAAGCGCAGTGGCAGCGGGACTGCCGGGAGCTGCTGGCCGACGGCGAGCCGCCGGAGGAGCAGCCGCCCTCTCACTCGCTGGCTCACCCGCATTCCGACGCGCCCTCCTATTCCCTGGCCTACCCCCCGTCCCACTGTCCGGCCTGCGACGCGCACATCCGGCCCTGGCACAACATCCCCGTGCTCAGCTACCTGCTGCTGCGCGGGCGCTGTGCCGATTGCAGCGCGCCGATCTCTCTGCGCTACCCGCTGGTGGAGGCGGCCACCGGCGCGGCATCCATCTGCGTGGCCCTGTACTTCGCCCCCGGGCTCGCCGCAGCCGCGGCGCTGGCCTTTACCTGGGCGCTCATCGCCCTCACCGGTATCGACATCGACCACCAGCTGCTGCCGGATGACATCACCCTGCCGCTGCTCTGGGCCGGGCTGCTGTTCAATCTCGTCACCGGTACCGTGGCCCTCGCCGATGCGGTGGCCGGGGCAGCCGCCGGCTACCTGCTGCTGTGGAGCGTGTACTGGCTGTTCAAGCTGCTCACCGGCAAGGAGGGCATGGGCTACGGCGACTTCAAGCTCCTCGCCGCCATCGGCGCCTGGCTCGGCTGGCAGGCGCTGCCGTTGGTCATCCTGATCTCGTCGCTCGTCGGCGCGGTCGTCGGCGTCGCCGGCATCCTGCTCCTCGGCCGCGGGCGCGACGTGCCGATTCCCTTCGGGCCCTACCTCGCCGCGGCGGGCTGGATCGCGCTGCTCTGGGGTGATGCCATCACCACCTACTGGTTCGGGGTGCTGCAGCCATGAATACACGCTTTGTGGTCGGCGTTACCGGCGGTATCGGCAGCGGCAAGTCCGCGGTGACGGACCGCTTCGCCACTGCCGGTATCGCGGTGATCGATGCGGACCAGGCGGCGCGCGCGGTCGTGGAACCCGGCACCCCGGGCCTTGCCGCCATTGCCAAGCACTACGGCGCCGGGATCCTCGATGCCGAGGGCCGGCTGGACCGCGCCGCCCTGCGCCGCCGCGTCTTCGAGGACCCGGCCGAGCGCGCCTGGCTGGAGCAGCTCACCCACCCGCTCATCGGCGAGCAGATCGCCCGCGAGCTTGCCGCCGCGACCTCCCCCTACTGCATCCTCAGCTCCCCGCTGCTGCTGGAAACCCGCCAGAAGGACCTGGCGGATGTGATCGTGGTGGTAGATGTGCCCGAGGAGCTGCAGCTTTCGCGCACCATGGCCCGGGACGACAACGACGAGGAGCTCGTGCGCAAGATCATGGCGGCTCAGCTGGGCCGGGCGGAACGCCTTGAGGGCGCCGATATCGTCATCGACAACAGCAGCAGCCTCGAAGACCTCGACGAGCGCGTGGCGGAGTTGCACAGGGAGTTTCTTGCGCGGGCGGAGCTGGCCCGCGAGCACTAGCCAAAGCCGCTAGGCGAGGCGCTCCCGCAGCGCCGCGATAATGGGGGCATTTGCGGCGGGGAACTCTCCGGCATCCAGCTCATCCGGCGCCAGCCAGCGCAGCGGCTGCCCTTCCTGCCCCGCCGCCTCACCAATGTAAGCCGTCACCAGGTGCACATCGAGGCAGACGTGGCGGTCGCCGTAGTCGTGCTCGATGACCACCAGGGGCTCGGTACCGGCGACTTCCAGGGCAACTTCCTCGGCCAGCTCCCGCGCCAGCGCATCGGTCACGCTTTCGCCGTCCTCGACCTTGCCGCCCGGGAATTCCCAGCGCCCGCCCTGGTGCTTGTCTGCCGGCCGCAGCGCCACGAGCACCCGGCCCTCGCCGTCGATGACGACGCCGACGGCAACGTGAAGCCTGGCGGGGTCGGCTTGCGGTTGTGCGTCGGGCCTGAGGGAGCGATTCATGACGGCCCGGGCTAGCTGACCAGCAGCCGCACTTTTGCCAGCACGGTCTCAATAACCGCTGCGGGCGCGCGCTCGACGTAACGCAGGCCCCTGGCCTCGTAGTCAATGACCTTCACCTGCTGACAGAGCACGACGCCGGTCGTCTCCATGCCCTCAAGGGCAACTTCAAAGCCATGACCGCGCACCGTCGACGTTACGGGCGCCACCAGCGCCAGGCCGAGTTTGGCGTTGAAAGCTTCAGGCGAGAGCACCAGGGCAGGACGCCTGTTCCTCTGCTCATGGCCGGCGGCGGGGTCGAAATCCGTGAATACCACATCACCGCGGCGTGGCACCTGGGACTGCGCCATCTAGCGTTCTTTACCCTGGGGGGCGTCCTGAAGCCAGGCGCGATCCTCTTCGTCCAGGCCCACCTTGTCGGGAGTGCAGCTCTCCAGGAGCTCATCCAGAGAAAACTCAGGCGCCCTGACCGGCCGCAGGAAGAGCCCGCCGTCGACGACTTCGACCTCGAGCGTTTCACCGATTTCACACTGGATCTGGCGCAGAAGCGGCCGCTGCAGGCGGACGGCTGCCCCGTTTCCCCATTTCTGGATCGACAATCTCATCAGCGCCTTCTCCTCGCCTTCACTGTGACCATGCTAGAAGCCCCCCGGTATGGTGTCAACATTGTTGATACCTCAAAATCGTGCAGAGGTCACATCGAGGGGAAGCCTGGTCAAAGAGCCTGAGGAGCCGCGTCGAGCGCGATGCAAGGAACGCTAGGTGCGGTACTCGGCATTGATGCGCACGTAGTCGTAGGAGAAGTCGGAGGTCCAGACAGTCTCGCTCGCCTCACCGCGGCCGAGGTCCACGTCGATGCGGATCTCCGCCTCGGCCATGGCGGCGGCGCCGGCCTCCTCCGTATAGCTCGCGGCGCGGCAGCCGCCCTCGGCGATGAGCACGTCGTTCAGGCGCACGCTCACGCTTTCCACGTCGAGGTCGGCAAGGCCGGCCCGGCCAATGGCGGCGAGGAGCCGGCCCCAGTTCGGGTCCGAGGCGAAGAGCGCGGTCTTCACGAGCGGCGAGTGGGCGATGGTGAAGGCCACCGCCAGGCACTCGTCGCTGCCCTTGCCGCCGGCGACGGTGATGGCCACGAACTTGCTCGCGCCCTCGCCGTCGCGCACCAGGCCCTGGGCCAGCTGAACACACACGTCGCCGACGGCTTCGGCCAGCGCGCGGGCGGCGTCGCTGTGCGCATCGGCGATGTCGTCATTACCTGCAGCGCCCGTCGCGAGCAGCACGCAGGCGTCGTTGGTGGAGGTATCGCCGTCGACGGAGATACGGTGGAAGGAGCGGTCCACGGCCTCGCGCAGCATGGCCTCCAGTACCGGCTGGGCCACGGCCGCATCCGTGGCAATAAAGGCGAGCATGGTGGCCATGTCCGGGCGCAGCATGCCGGCGCCCTTGGCCATGCCGGTCACGGTGACCGTCGTGCCGTCGATGGTGAGCTGCGCACTGCACAGCTTGGGCCGGGTGTCGGTGGTCATGATGCCGCGGGCGGCGTCCGCCCAGCCGTCGGCGCTGAGGCCTTCGAGGAGTTGCGGCACCGCCGCGCTGATCGGCGCCACAGGCAGCGGCTCGCCGATCACCCCGGTAGAAAAGGGCAGGACTTCCGCCGCGGAGACGCCGGCGGCCTCGGCGACCGCCGCCGTACAGGCCCGCGCATCGGCGAGGCCACTGGCACCGGTACCGGCATTGGCATTGCCGGTGTTGATGAGCAGGTAACGGGGGGCGGCCTGGGCCAGGTGCTCGCGGGCGAGGTGTACCGGCGCCGCACAGAAGGCATTGCGGGTGAACACGGCGGCGCAGCGGCTGCCCGGGGCGGCCTCGAGGAGGACCACGTCCGGCCGGTTGGCGTAGCGCACGCCGGCAGCCACGGTGGCCAGGCGGAGGCCGCAGACTGGCAGCAGCGCGTCCGCCAGCTCAGGGCTTGTCATCTACCGGGCCCGCCTTATAGCGCGCCGTGGCACTGCTTGTATTTCTTCCCGCTGCCACAGGGGCAGGGCTCGTTGCGGCCCACCTTGGGCTGCTCGCGGGTGAAGGGCTGCTGCTGCCCGCCCTCGCCCGCTGCCGCTGCGGCACCCGCCGCGGCTGCCGCGCCCTGGGCGGGGCCGGCGCCACCGCCCGGGGCGGCCTCGGCCTCCTCGGCCAGCGCCGACGCCGCGGCGTGCTGGAAGGCCAGCTTCTCGCGCTCCGCCGCTTCCCGGCGCCGCTGCTCGATGAGCTCGGACTCGTCCTCGCTGCGCACGCGCACGTGGGACAGGAACTTCACCACCTCGTACTTGAGGTTCGAGAGCAGGGACTGGAACAGCGCGAAGGACTCGCGCTTGTACTCCTGCTTCGGGTTCTTCTGCGCGTAGGCGCGCAGGTGGATACCCTGGCGCAGGTGATCCATGGTCGCCAGGTGTTCCTTCCACAGCGTGTCGAGCACCTGCAGCATGATCTGCTTCTCGATCTTGCGCATGTCCGGGCCCACCTGCTCGCACTTGGCGTCGTAGGCGGCCTGGATAGCCTCGAGGATGCGCTCGCGCAGGCCCTGCTCGTCGAGCTTGTCGTCCTCGTCGAGCCACTGCTGCAGGGGCAGCTCGATGGCGAACTCCGCCTCCAGCTGGCGCTCGAGCCCGGGGATGTCCCACTGCTCTTCCACGCTCATGGGCGGCACGTAGCTGTCGATGGCCTCGTTCACCACGTCCGCGCGGATCGCCGTGATGGTGTCATAGATGTCCGCCTCGTCCAGCAACTCGTTGCGCTGCTGGTAGATGATCTGGCGCTGGTCGTTGGCGACGTCGTCGTATTCGAGGAGCTGTTTGCGGATGTCGAAGTTGCGGCCCTCGACCTTGCGCTGCGCCTTCTCGATGGCGTTGGTGACCATGCGGTGCTCGATGGCCTCGCCCTTCTCCATCCCCAGCGCCTGCATGAAGCCCTTCACCCGGTCGGAGGCGAAGATGCGCATGAGGTTGTCCTCGAGGGACAGGTAGAAGCGCGTGACCCCCGGGTCGCCCTGGCGGCCGGCGCGGCCGCGGAGCTGGTTGTCGATGCGCCGGGACTCGTGGCGCTCCGTGCCGAGGATGTGCAGGCCGCCGGCCTCGAGCACCTTGTCCTGGCGCGCCTTCCAGGCGGTGCGTATTTCTTCGCGCTTCGCCTCATCGATATCGCCGGCCGCGGCCAGTTCCGCGTCGAGGTTGCCGCCGAGGACGATGTCGGTGCCGCGGCCGGCCATGTTGGTGGCGATGGTCACCACGCCCGGGCGGCCGGCCTGGGCGATGATCTCGGCTTCCTGCTCGTGGTACTTGGCGTTCAGGACCTTGTGCTCGATGCCCGCCTTGCGGAAACGCTTCGACAGCTCCTCGGAGTTCTCGACGGAGGCCGTGCCCACCAGCACCGGGGCGTCCTCTTCGATGCAGGCCTTCACGTCCTCGACGATGGCGTCGAATTTCTCCTCGCGGGTGAGGTAGACGAGGTCGTTGAGGTCCTTGCGCACCATCGGCTTGTTGGTGGGGATGACCAGCACCTCGAGGCCGTAGATTTGCCGGAACTCGAAGGCCTCCGTGTCCGCGGTGCCGGTCATGCCGGACAGCTTCTCGTAGAGGCGGAAGTAGTTCTGGAAGGTGGTGGAGGCGAGCGTCTGGCTCTCGGCCTGGATGGCGACGCCCTCCTTCGCCTCGATGGCCTGGTGCAGGCCCTCGGAGAGGCGCCGGCCGGGCATGGTGCGCCCGGTGTGCTCGTCGATGAGCACGACCTGGCCGCCCTGCACGATGTACTCCACGTCGCGGTGGTACAGCACGTGGGCGCGCAGCCCGGAGTGCACGTGGTGCAGCAGCTGCAGGTTGGTCGCCGCGTACAGGCTGTCGCCCTCCTCGAGCAGCCCGGCCTCGGTCAGCAGGCCCTCGACAAACTCGTGGCCCTCCTCGGTGAGCTCGACCTGCCGCGCCTTCTCGTCGACGCTGTAGTGGCCGGCGTCTTCCTCGGTGGCCGCCCGCAGCCGCGGGATCAGCGTGTTGATACGCTTGTAAAGCTCGGAGCTGTCCTCGGAGGCGCCGGAGATGATCAGCGGCGTGCGCGCCTCGTCGATGAGGATCGAGTCCACCTCGTCGACGATGGCGAAGGCCAGTTCGCCCTGCAGCTTGTCCTCCAGGGTGAAGGCCATGTTGTCGCGCAGGTAATCGAAGCCGAACTCGTTGTTGGTGCCGTAAATGACGTCGCAGCGGTAGGCCGCGCGCTTCTGCTCGGGCAGCTGGCCGGAGCGGATGACACCCACCTGCAGGCCGAGGAACTCGTAGAGCGGCCCCATCCAGCCGGCGTCGCGGCCGGCCAGGTAGTCGTTCACCGTCACCAGGTGCACGGGGCTGCCGGTGAGGGCGTTCAGGTAGGCCGGCAGCGTAGCCACGAGGGTCTTGCCCTCACCGGTGCGCATCTCGGCGATCTTGCCCTCGTGCAGGGCCATGCCGCCGATGAGCTGCACGTCGAAGTGGCGCATGCCGAGCACCCGCCGGCTGGCTTCGCGGCAGACCGCGAAGGCGTCCGGGAGGACGGCGTCGACGCTCTCGCCGCCGGCGAGGCGCTCGCGGAACTCGTCGCTCTTCGCGGCCAGGGCCGCGTCGTCGAGGGCCTGCAGCGGCTCCTCGAGGGCGTTGATCTTGCGCACGATCTTGCGCAGGCGCTTCAGCTCCCGCTCGTTGCGGGTACCGAAGACTTTCTTCAGGGCCTTGTTAATCATCGTCTAAGCATTTTCCGTAGCGAAGGCGGCGCGCTGCGCCTGCGCCTGGTGCATCGCGCGGCGGGACGCCGGGACGAAATCATCGGGATGCAGAGGTGCGGCCGGCCGCCGTGGCCGGGAGCACCGGCTCAGGCCGGGCGCGGCGACCGATGGCGCCGCGATAAAGGCCGGAAGTGTCGCATATCGGCCCCGCTTTTGCCATCGCGGTGGCCGGAAAAGACCGGCAGGAAGACACCCCGGGCGCCGCTGTGCAACCGGCGCCCGGGGCTGTGGCCTGGCCAGGCCTGGCCGGGTCAGTCGGCCTGGCGGCGCAGGAAGGTGGGGATGTCGAAGTACTCCCCGCCCACGGCTTCCGCCGTGGCCGCGGCCGCACCGCCGGCCGCCGCACGACGACGCGCCGGGGGCGTGTCGTAGTCGCGGTAGTCGGGCTGCGCGGGCTCGGCCGGGGCCTCCTCGCTCGCGGCCGGCTGCTGCGGCTGCGGGGCCGCGGCGCGCCGGGGCGCGGAGTCGACCACCTGCAGCGGCACCCGCGCCGCCTCGGCGCCGAGGCCCGTGGCGACCACGGTCACCCGCAGTTCGTCGGCAAGCTCGGGATCGATCACCGTGCCGACCACCACCGTGGCCTCCTCGGACGCGAACTCCTCGATCGTGTCACCCACCTCGGAAAACTCGCCCAGGGACAGGTCGAGGCCGGCGGTAATGTTGACCAGGATGCCGCGCGCGCCCTCGAGATCGATATCGTCGAGCAGCGGGCTGTTGATGGCGCGCTCGGCGGCTTCGCGGGCCCGGTTCTCGCCGCGGGAGCTGCCCGTACCCATCATCGCCATGCCCATCTCCGACATCACCGTGCGCACGTCGGCAAAGTCGACATTGATCATGCCGGGGCGGATGATCAGGTCGGCAATGCCCTGTACCGCGCCGAGGAGGACGTTGTTGGCCTCCTTGAAGGCGTCGAGCAGGCTGGTGTTCTTGCCGAGCACGTCGAGCAGCTTCTCGTTGGGAATGGTGATCAGCGAGTCCACGTGCTGCTGCAGCTCGGCGATCCCGTTGTGGGCGATGCTCAGGCGCTTTTTGCCCTCGAAGGGGAAGGGCCGGGTGACCACGGCGACCGTGAGGATGCCCAGCTCGCGGGCGACCTCGGCCACCACCGGCGCGCCGCCGGTACCGGTGCCGCCGCCCATGCCGGCGGTGATGAACACCATGTCGGCGCCGCGCAGCGAATCGGCGATCCGGTCGCGGTCCTCCATGGCCGCCGCCCGGCCGATGTCCGGGTTGGCGCCCGCGCCGAGGCCCTTGGTGATGTCGCCACCGAGCTGCAGCACCGTGCGCGCATCGATGTCGGACAGGGCCTGCGAATCGGTGTTGGCGCAGATGAAATCCACGCCCTCGACGCTGTTGTCGATCATGTGCTTGACGGCATTGCCGCCACCACCACCGACGCCGATCACCTTGATAACCGCGTTCTGCGGTACGTTATCGATCAGTTCAAACATGGTCTTACTCCCCTTTTTTGCACAGGAACCGCGCGCTGCGCGGCGTTGAAAAATCGCTGTTCCACTTAAAAATTGCTGCCGAACCACTGGCGCAGCCGGGCCCACCAGCCCGGCCCCGCCTCGCCGCTCACGAGCAGCCCGCGGGACGCCTCCCCAGGGTGCTGCGCGGCGTAGTGCAGCAGCCCGCAGGCGGTGGCGTAGACCGGGTTGCGCACGATGTCCGCCATGCCCTGCACCGCCTGCGGGTAACCCACCCGCACGGGCATGTGGAAGATCTCCTCGGCGAGCTCCACGACGCCTTCCATCTTCGAGGTGCCGCCGGTGAGCACGATGCCCGCGGGCACCATGTCCTCGTAGCCACTGCGCCGCAGCTCACCCTGGACCAGGGTGAACAGCTCGTCGTAGCGCGGCTCCACCACCTCGGCGAGGGACTGCCGGGAGAGGTCCCGCGGCGGCCGGTCGCCGACGCTGGGTACCTTGATGGTCTGGTCTGCGCCGGCGAGCTGGGTCAGCGCGCAGGCGTACTTGATCTTGATTTCCTCGGCGTACTGCGACGGCGTGCGCAGCGCCATGGCGATGTCGTTGGTGACCTGGTCGCCGGCGATGGGAATAACGCCGGTGTGGCGGATCGCCCCTTCCGTGAACACGGCGATGTCGCTGGTGCCGCCGCCGATGTCGACGATGCACACGCCCAGCTCGCGCTCGTCGTCGGTGAGCACGGCGTGGCTGCTGGCGAGCTGCTCGAGGATCACCTCCTCCACCTCGAGGCCGCAGCGGCGGATGCACTTCTCGATGTTCTGCGCCGCGTTTACCGCGCAGGTCACCAGGTGCACTTTCGCCTCCAGGCGCACCCCGGACATGCCGAGGGGCTCGCGGATGCCCTCCTGGTTATCGATGACGTATTCCTGCGGCAGGATGTGCAGCACTTTCTGGTCCGCGGGGATGGCCACGGCCTTGGCCGCGTCCAGCACCTGCTCCACGTCCGCGGGGGCGACTTCCTGGTCGCGGATGGCGACGATGCCGTGCGAGTTCAGGCTGCGCACGTGGCTGCCGGCGATGCCCACGTAGACCGAGTGGATCTGGCAGCCGGCCATGAGCTCGGCCTCCTCCACGGCGCGCTGGATCGACTGCACCGTGGACTCGATGTTCACCACCACGCCCTTCTTCATGCCCTTGGACGGGTGCGAGCCGATGCCGACGATCTCGATCTGGCCCGACGGGTCCACCTCGCCGACGATCGCGACGACCTTGGAGGTGCCGATGTCCAGCCCGACGATCATGTTCCTGTCCTTTGAACCTGCCATGGTCTCGCCAGTCCCCTCACTGTCCCCGGTCGGCTTCCACGGCGGCGACCTGCGCCGGCTCGTGGAAGGTCACTGCAGCACCGCTCGCGTAACGCATGTCGACGCTGGCGACCTCGGCCCCGCGGGCCTGGAGGTCATTGCGGTACAAGTCGATAAAGCGCTGCACCCGCAGCAGGAAATCCTCGCTGCCCAGGCGCAGGTGCAGGCCCCCGGCCAGCCGCGCCTCGAGCTGGCCCCGCTCGTCCTGGCGCAGCGTGGTCACGGCCAGGTCCAGCGGCGCCAGCATGTCGCGCAGGCGCTGGTAGTAGTCCATCAGGCGCTGCTCGCTCCCGGGCGGGCCGTCGAGTGTGGGCAGGCCCTGCCAACGCTCCGCGGCGCGGGTGCGGAACACCGCCGCCTCGTGGTTCAGGAAGCCCTCCTCGCCCCAGCGCGCGATGGGCAGCTGCTCCTGCACGGTGATCTCCAGCGTGTCCGGCCAGCGCCGGCGCACCGCCGCCTCGTAGACCCAGGGCAGCTCCTCGAGGTGGCCGCGCAGCGCATCGAGGTCGGCGCCGACGAAGCCGCCCTCGAGCGCCCCGGCCACGACCCGGCGCACCTCGTCGCGCTGCACGTTCTCGAGCTTGCCGGCGACGGCGATGCGGCCCACGGGCATGGCTTCGAGGCCCTCCCAGGCGCGATGCGCGAGCACCGCGACCAGCGCCAGCGCACAGCACAGCAGCAGGCCGTTGCACCAGCGGCCCACGCTGGCCCGCGCCGGCAGGTGTTCGCGCCAGCCGAAGGTCCTGCGCCGGCTCGCCGCCGGCCGCTGCCTGCGCCGCGTCGCCATCAGCGCACCCCCCAGGCCCGCAGGCTCTCGGCGATGATGCGGGTCACCAGGTCCTCCAGGCTGAGGCCGGCCGCCCGCGCCGCCATGGGCACGAGGCTGTGGTCGGTCATGCCCGGCACCGTGTTCACCTCCAGCAGCTGGAAGCCGTGCAGCAGGTCGCGCATCACGTCGACGCGTCCCCAGCCGTGGCAGTCGAGGCCGCGGAAGGCGGCCAGCGCCAGCTCGCCGAGGGCGGCCTCGTCGATGGCGTCGAGGCCGCTCGGGATCTCGTAGCGGGTGTCGTTCGCGATGTACTTGGCGTGGTAGTCGTAGAAGCCCTCCGCGGCCTCCAGGCGGATGCTCGGCAGCGCTTCATCGCCGAGGATCGCCACGGTGTACTCGGGGCCGTCGATGAAGCGCTCGGCGATCACGCCGGTGCCGTGGCCGCGGGCGACCAGGTAGGCCTCGGCGAGCTCCGCCGGCGTCGCCGCGGGCGCCATGCCGATGCTGGAGCCCTCGCCCACGGGCTTCACGAAGACCTTGTCGAAGCGCTCGATGACGGCCTCCCAGTCGCTGTCCTCGCTGAGCTCCACGAAGGGCGCGGTGGGCAGCCCCTGGCCCAGCCAGAGCTGCTTGCTGCGGCGCTTGTCCATGGCCAGCGCGGAGCCGAGCACGCCGCTGCCGCTGTAGGGCAGGTGCAGCGTTTCCAGCGCGCCCTGCACCGTGCCGTCCTCGCCGCCCGGGCCGTGCAGCACGTTGAAGACGAAGCTGACGTCCTCGAGGCGCTCCAGCCAGTCGCGGCCAGCCGTATCGATGCGGCGCACGCGGAAGCCGGCGCTCTCCAGCGCCCGCGCCACGGTATCGCCGCTTTTCAGGGACACCTCGCGCTCCGCCGACTCGCCGCCGAGGAGCACGGCGACCAGGCCGTGGCGGATGGTCTCGATGTTCATGCGCCCACCCCCGGCAGCCCCTCGGCCGCGAGCTGCCGCGCCAGGCCGGCGATGTCGCCGGCGCCCTGGGTCACCACCACGTCCCCGTCCGCGAGCAGCGCCGCCAGCGTCGCCGGCACGTCGGCGGCATCCTTCACGTACACGGGCTCGAGCTGCCCGCGCTGGCGGATGCTGCGCGCGAGGGAGCGGCTGTCGGCGCCGGGCACGGGGCTCTCGCCGGCCGGGTAGACCTCGAGGAGCAGCAGCACGTCGCTCTCGGAGAGCACGGCCACGAAGTCTTCGTACAGGTCCCGGGTGCGGCTGTAGCGGTGCGGCTGGTAGATCATGACCAGGCGCCGCTCCGGCCAGGCCTGGCGCACCGAGGCCAGCGTCGCCCGCACTTCTGTCGGGTGGTGGCCGTAGTCGTCGACCAGCAGCGCGCTGCCATCGGGCAGCGCCAGTTCGCCGAGGAGCGAGAAGCGGCGGCCCACGCCGGCGAACTGCGCCAGGCTCTCGGCGATCGCGGCATCGGCCACGCCCTGGTCCGTCGCCACGGCGATGGCTGCCGTGGCATTGAGCACGTTGTGCCGGCCGGGCATGGCGAGGTCCACCGGCAGCGGCGCCGCCGGCGCCGGCCGCCGCACCGTGAAGCGGGTGCGCAGGCCCCGGGTCTCCAGGTCCGTGATGCGGTAGTCGGCGTCCTCGGCAAAGCCGTAGGTGAGCGTCGGCCGGCCGACCCGGGGCAGCAGCCGGCGCAGCACCGGGTCGTCGAGGCAGAGCACCGCCAGGCCGTAGAACGGCAGGTTGTGCAGGAAGCCGACGAAGGTCTCCTCGAGGCGGCCGAAGTCGCCGCCGTAGGTCTCCATGTGGTCGGCCTCGATATTGGTGATCACGGTCACCATGGGCTGCAGGTGCAGGAAGGAGGCATCGCTCTCGTCGGCCTCGGCGACGAGGAAGCGGCTGGCGCCGAGCTGCGCGTTGCTGCCGGTGCTGTTCACGCGGCCGCCGATGACGAAGGTCGGGTCGAGGCCGCCGGCGGCGAACACCGCGGCGATGAGGCTGGTGGTCGTGGTCTTGCCGTGGGTGCCGGCCACGGCGATGCCGTAGCGGTAGCGCATGAGCTCCGCCAGCATCTCGGCCCGCGGCACCACCGGGATGCGCGCGGCCTGGGCGGCCGCGAGCTCCGGGTTGTCCGCGGGTACGGCGCTGGAGGTGACGACCACGTCGGCCCCCGCGATGTGCTCGCCGCTGTGGCCGAGGCGGATCGAGACGCCGATGGCGCGCAGGTGGTCGGTGACGCTGCTCGCGCGCAGGTCCGAGCCGCTGACGTCGTAGCCGAGGTTGACCAGCACCTCGGCGATGCCGCACATGCCCGTGCCGCCGACCCCGATCATGTGGATGTGGCGCACCCGGCGCATCTCCGGCACGGCGTAGGCTTCCCGCGCGGCCATCACAGCAGGGCCTCGCAGCGGTCCGCGACCGCAGCGGCCGCGTCGGGGCGGGCGCAGCCGCGGGCGGCCGCGGCCATGGCCGCCAGCCGCGGCGCGTCCCCGGCCAGCTCGCCGATGCTGCGGGCGATGGCCTCGGGGGTGAGCGTGTCCTGGGGGCAGAGGCGCGCCGCGCCCCGGTCCGCCAGGAAGCGCGCGTTGTGGTACTGGTGGTTGTCGATCGCGCCCGGCAGCGGCACCAGCAGCGCCGGCCGGCCCATGACGGCGAGCTCGGCCACGGTGAGCGCGCCGGCGCGGCAGAGGACGAGGTCGGCCCAGGCGTAGGCGCCGGCCATGTCCTCGATGTAGGGCGCGCAGCGCGGCGCGGCCTCGCCGAGGGGCGCATAGCGCGCCGCCATGGCCTCTCCGTGGGCCGGCCCGCACTGGTGCCAGAGCTCCACGGCCACGCCGGCAGCGGCGAGCTGTTCGAGGGTCGCCGGGAAGAGTTCGTTCAGCGCCTGCGCGCCGAGGCTGCCGCCGAGCACCAGCAGGCGCAGCGGCCGGTCGCCGCGATAGTCCCAGGGTGCCTGCCCGGCCCGGGCGACGAGCCCGGCGCGCACCGGGTTGCCGGTGACCTCGCAATCGCTGCGCCCCGGGAAGGCGCCCGGGAAGCCGCAGACCCGCGCTTTCGCCAGCGGCGCCAGCAGCCGGTTGGTGGTGCCCGCCACGGCGTTCTGTTCGTGCAGCACCAGCGGCCGACGCAGGCACCAGCCGACCACCGCGGCGGGGCCGGAGGCATAGCCGCCCATGCCTACCAGGCAGCGCGGCCAGCGGCGCAGCAGCAGCGCCAGCGCCTGGCCGCAGGCGACGGCGAGGGCGAGCACGCCGCGCAGCGTGTCCAGGGGGCTCTTGCCGCGCAGCCCGCGCACGGCGAGGCAGTGCAGCGCGATGCCCGCTGCCGGCACCACCCGCGCCTCGAGACCGCGGCGGGTGCCGACCCACTCCACCCGGTAACCGCGCTCGCGCAGTTCCTCGGCGACGGCGAGGGCCGGGTAGACGTGGCCGCCGGTGCCGCCCGCGAGCATCATGACCAGCGGTGCCGCGCTCATCGCGCACCTCCCGCACGGGCGCCGGCGCCCGTGCGCAGGTCGTGCTCGATGCGCAGCACGATCGCCAGCAGGCAGCAGCTGGCCACCAGCGCCGTGCCGCCGTAGCTCACGAACGGCAGTGTCAGGCCCTTGGTGGGCAGGAGCCCGGAGCTCGCCCCCATGTTGATGAAGGCCTGCCCGGCGAAGATCAGCGCCACGCCGAAGCAGACATAGGCGGCAAAGTCCTCGCCGGCACGGGCCGCGGCGCGGCCCACGAAGCCGATGCGCAGGATCAGCGCCAGCACCAGGCCGATGAGCAGCGCCGCGCCGACGAAGCCCGTCTCTTCGGCCCAGATGGAGAACACGAAATCGGTGTGTGCCTCGGGCAGGTAGAACAGCTTCTGCACGCTGTTGCCGAGGCCCACCCCGAGCCATTCGCCGCGGCCGAAGGCGATCAGCGACTGGATGAGCTGGAAGCCCGTGTCGTAGGGATCCGCCCAGGGGTCCGTGTACGCCGTCAGCCGCTGTAGCCGGTACGGCGCGGAGAGAATCAGCGCCGCGAGGCCGAACAGCGACAGGCCGATGACGATAAAGAAGTGGAGCAGCTTCATGCCGGCGAGGAAGAGCATGCCGAAGGCGGTACCCATGACGATGACCGTCGCCCCGAAATCCGGCTCGAAGAGCAGCAGCAGCGCGATCACGCCGAGCACCAGCATCGGCCGCAGGAAGCCCTGCCAGGTGCTGCGCACCGCCGCCTGCTGGCGCACGAGGTAGCCGGCGAGGAACAGCACGCTCGCCCCCTTTACCAGCTCGGAGGGCTGCAGCGTCAGCGGCCCCAGCGGCAGCCAGCGCTGGCTGCCGTTCACCGACTTGCCGACGCCGGGCACCAGCACCAGCGCCAGCAGCGCCAGGCTGAGCAGCAGCCAGAGCCAGGCGCTGTCGTACCAGAACCGGGGCGGAACGCGGTACACGGCGACGGCGAGCAGCAGCGCGGCGACGATGTAGATGCCGTGGCGCTCGGCGTGGTGCCAGGGGTTGCCGAACTGCGCCTCGGCGTAGCCGATGGACGCGGAGGTGATCGCCACCAGCCCGAGCAGCACCAGCGCGAGCCCCAGGCCCGCGAGCACCGGGTCGGCACCGAGGTAGAGCCGGCTCACGGCTCACCCCCGGCGTACTCGCGGGCAAGCGCCGCAAAGCGCTCGCCGCGGGCCTCGTAGTTGGGGAACTGGTCGAAGCTCGCGCAGGCCGGCGACAGCAGCACCGTGTCGCCGGGCCGGGCCGCGGCGGCCGCGGCGTCGACGGCGGCGGCGAGGTCCTCGCAGCGCGTGACCGGGACCGCGTCGCCGAGCGCCGCGGCGAGGGCATCGCGGGTCTCGCCGATGGCGAACACGGCCCGGCAGTGCGCCGCGACCGGCTTCACCAGGCCCTTGAAGTCGTCGCCCTTGCCACGGCCGCCGGCGATGAGCAGCAGGCTGTCGCCGCCCAGGCCCTCGAGAGCAGCGGCCGCGGCGGAGACATTGGTCGCCTTGGAGTCGTTGATCCAGCGCACGCCGTCGCCCTCGGCCACCACCTCGCAGCGGTGCGGCAGGCCGCGGAAGGCGCGCAGCGCCTCGATCATGGCGGCCCGCGGCAGGCCCGCGGCGTGACCGATAGCGAGCGCCGCCAGCGCATTCGCCACGTTGTGCCGCCCGGCCATGGGCAGCGCGGCGACCGGCAGCAGGTTATCGAAGCCGTGGGCCAGGTATTCCTCGCCGTCTTCCCGGCGCAGGCCGAAGCCGTGCAGCTCCGGCTCGCGCAGGCGCCAGCTGGTAACGGCGAGATCCGGGCGCAGGGGGGGAATCGTCAGCGGGTCGTCGCCGTGAATCACCGCGTGCCGGCAGCCGTGGAAGATGCGGTGCTTGGCCTGGTGATAGCGCGGCATGCTGCCGTGCCGGTCCAGGTGATCGGGGGTCAGGTTGAGCACCGCCGCCACGGCGAGGCCGAGGGAGTGGCTCCGCTCGAGCTGGAAGCTGGACAGCTCGAGCACGTAGAGCTCGGTCGCGTCGTCGAGGAGGTCCAGCGCCGGCGTGCCCAGGTTGCCGCCCACGCCGGTGCGGCGGCCGGCGGCCCGCGCCATGGCGCCCACCAGTTCCGTCACCGTGGACTTGGCGTTGGTACCGGTAATGCCAATCACGGGCGCGGTGGCGGCACCCGCGAAGAGGTCGATATCGCCGCAGAGGGCGACGCCTTCGGCGGTGGCGCGCGCGAGCGGCGCGAGGTCCGGCGCCAGGCCCGGGCTGACCACGAGCTCGCTGGCGCCGTCGAGCACGCCCTGCGGCAGCTCGCCGGTGAACACGCTCACCTCGGGCATCTCCGCGCGCAGCGCTTCCAGCCCCGGGGGCTCGGGCCGCGTGTCGAGCACCACGAAGGGCTCGCCGCGGCGGTGCAGGAAGCGGGCGACGGACAGGCCGCTGGCGCCGAGGCCGACCACGGCGCGGTAGCGATTGCTGGCGATGAGTTCGCTGGCCATGGCTGTCGTCGCGCCCTCCCCCATCACCGCAGCTTCAGCGTTGCCAGGCCGAACAGCACCAGCATCACCGTGATAATCCAGAAGCGCACGATCACCCGCGGCTCCGGCCAGCCCTTCAGCTCGTAGTGGTGGTGGATCGGCGCCATGCGGAACAGGCGCTTGCCGGTGAGCTTGAAGGAGGCCACCTGCAGGATCACGGACACGGTCTCGAGGACGAAGATCCCGCCCATGATGAAGAACACGATCTCGTGGCGGGGGACCACGGCGACCACGCCCAGGGCCGCCCCCAGGGCCAGGGCTCCCACGTCCCCCATGAAGACCTGCGCCGGGTAGGTGTTGAACCAGAGGAAGCCGAGCCCGGCGCCGGCGATGGCGCCGCAGAACACCGACAGCTCGCCGCTGCCGGCGACGTAGGGAATGTGCAGGTAGTCGGCGAAATCGACGTGACCGGTGAGGTAGGCGATGAGGCCGAGCGCCGTACCCACGAGCACCGTGGGCAGGATGGCCAGGCCGTCGAGGCCGTCGGTGAGGTTGACCGCGTTCGAGGCGCCGACGATCACGAAATAGGTGAGCACCAGGAACACCGGGCCGAGTTCGAGCACCACGTCCTTGAGGAAGGGCACGTAGAGCTGCGTGGTCACCGGCGTGTCGAAAGCGGTATAAAGGTAGACGGCCGCGGCGAGGCCGGCGAGGGACTGCCAAAGGTACTTCCAGCGCGCCGGCAGTCCGCGGGAATCGCGCTCGACCACCTTGCGGTAGTCGTCGACCCAGCCCACGGCGCCGAAGGCACCGGTGACCAGTAGCGCGATCCAGACGTAGGGGTTGGTGAGGTCCGCCCAGAGCAGCGTGCTGATGGCGATGGCCACCAGGATCAGGGCCCCGCCCATGGTCGGCGTGCCGGACTTGCCGAGGTGCGTTTCCGGGCCGTCCGTGCGCACGGACTGGCCGATCTGGTACTGGTTCAGGCGCCGGATCATCGCCGGCCCCACCAGCAGGGAGATGACCAGCGCCGTGCCCGCGGCGAGGATGCCGCGCAGCGTCAGGTACTGGAACACCGAGAAGGCGGATTCGAAGCGGCTCAGGTAGTCGGCGAGGATCAGGAGCATGCGGCCTCCCCGGCGTCCGGCAGGAGCGCCTGCAGCACCCGCTCCATTCCCGCACCGCGGGACCCCTTGACCAGTACGGTCGAAGCCACCGCGGCCCAGTCGTCGGCCGCGGCCGCCGCCTGCTCCCGGGTCGCATACCAGTGGCCGCCGGGGCCGAAGGCCTCGAGGGCCGGCCGCACCGCGTCACCGACACCGACGAACACGTCGATGCCCCGCTCCCGGGCCCGCCGGCCCATCTCGGCGTGGAAACCGTCGGCGGCGTCGCCGAGTTCGAGCATCGCGCCGAGGGCGATCACCGTGGGCCCGCTGCAGCCGGCGAGCAGGTCGATGGCGGCGCGCACGGAACCGGGGCTCGCGTTGTAGCAGTCGTCGATAACGGTGAGGCCGCCGCGGCCCTGGTAGCGCCGGAGGCGGCCCTCGACGGCGCCGGCCCGGGACAGCCCCGCGGCGATCGCCGCGGGGTCGAGGCCGCAGGCATGTGCCACGGCCGCGGCTGCGAGGGCGTTGGCGACGTTGTGACCGCCGGGCAGGACCAGCTCCACGGCGGCCTCCCCCGCCGGCGTGTGCAGGGTGAAGGCGCTGCCGGCCTCGCCGCGGAGGGCGACGGCGCTGGCGCGGAACTGCGCATCGTCCGCCATGCCGAAGGCCAGCACCGTGGCGCCAGTGCGCGCGGCGCGGGCAGTCCACGCCTCGCGGTAGGACTGGTCGGCGTTCACCACCGCGAAGCCGTCCGCCGGCAGGCCGTCGAAGATCTCGCCCTTGCCCTCGGCCACGCCGTCGACGCTGCCGAAGAACTCGAGGTGCGCCTCCATGGCGTTGAGCAGCACGCTCACCGTCGGCCGCGCCAGCTCGCAGAGATAGGCGATATGGCCGATGCCGCGGGCACCGAGCTCTATCACGGCGAACGCGTGGGTCGGCGCCAGGCGCAGCAGCGACAGCGGCACGCCGAGCTCGTTGTTGAGGTTGCCTTCCGTGGCCAGCGTGGGCCCGTGCTCACCGAGCACCGCCGCGAGCATGCCCTTGACCGTGGTCTTGCCGCAGCTGCCGGTGATGCCCACCAGCGGCCCGGTGTACAGGTCGCGGTTGGCGCGCGCGAAACGCCCCAGCGCCCGGGCGACGTCGTCCACCAGCAGCTGCGGCAGCGGGTCGTCCACGGGGCGGCTGACCAGCGCCGCGGCGGCGCCGGCCTCCCGGGCCGCGGCGAGGAAGCCGTGGCCGTCGACGCGGCTGCCCGGCAGCGCGGCGAAGAGGTCGCCGGCGGCGACCGCGCGGCTGTCGATGGCGGCGCCGGTGACCGTGGCGTCGTCACCGAGCAGGCGGCCGCCCGCCAGCGCGGCGAGCTCGGCCAGCGTGAACCGCCGCATCACGGCGTCACCTCCAGGGCCCGGCGCGCCGTTTCGAGATCCGAGAACGGCACCCGCTCGCGGCCGATGACCTGGTAGTCCTCGTGACCCTTGCCGGCGATGAGCACGCAGTCGCCGGGGCGGGCGGCCTCGATGGCGGCCGCGATGGCCGCAGCGCGGTCGACCTCGAGCTGGTAGGCACCGCTGCAGCCGGCGGCGATATCGTCGAGGATATGCCGCGGGTTCTCGGTGCGCGGGTTGTCGCTGGTCAGGAACACGGCGTCGGCGAAGGCGCAGGCCACCGCCCCCATCGGGGCGCGCTTGCCCGCGTCCCGGTCGCCGCCGCAGCCGAAGACCACCAGCAGGCGGCCGGCGGTCTGTTCCTTCAGCGCGAGCAGGACCTTCTCGAGCGCGTCCGGGGTGTGCGCGTAATCCACTACCACCTGCAGGCCGCGGGCGTTGGGCACGGCCTCGAGCCGGCCGGGCACGGGCCGCAGGCTGGCAAGTGCTGCCAGCACCGGCTCGAGCTCGAAGCCGAGGGTGAGCGCCGCGGCCGCCGCGGCGACCACGTTGGCGAGGTTGTAATCGCCCACCAGCGGCGCCCGGAAAGGGCCCCGGCCCCAGGGCGTGAGCAGCGTGCCGCCCACGCCGGCCGGGCCCAGCGTCGCCCCGTCGACGGTCACGTCCGCACCGCGGCCGCGGCGGGTGCTGACGGTGACGGCGGCTGCGCCGGCGACGAGCGCGTCGCGGACGCGGGCGCCGAAGGGATCGTCGAGGTTGATGACGGCGTGGCGGAGGCCCGGCTGGCGGAACAGCCGCAGCTTGGCCTCGCCGTAGGCGCGCATGGTGCCGTGATAGTCGAGGTGGTCCCGCGACAGGTTGGTGAAGATGGCCGTGGTCACGTGCAGGCCGTTCACCCGGCCCTGGTCCAGGGCGTGGGAGGAGACCTCCAGCGCGGCGTGGCCGACCCCTTGGTCGCGCCAGGCCGCGAGCTGCGCCTGCAGGGCCGCCGCGTCGGGCGTGGTGTGGGTGGCGGCGCGGGCGTCGCCGTCGAGCGAGGCGCCGAGGGTGCCGATCACGCCGCAGGCGTGGTCGAGGGCGCGCAGCAGCTGGCCGACGAGCTGGCTGACCGTGGTCTTGCCGTTGGTGCCGGTCACGCCGACCACCGCCAGGTCGCTGCTCGGGTCGTCATAGAAGCGGCTGGCGATGGGGCCCAGCCGGGCGGCGAGACCCTCCACCTCGAGGAGGGGCGCCTCCGCCGGGCGGTCCGCCTCGGCCACGCCGGCATCGGCCACCACCGCTACCGCGCCGGCGCGGAGCGCGGCGGGGATGAAGGCGCGGCCGTCGTGCTCGCGGCCGCGGCAGGCCAGGAACAGGTCGCCGGGACGCACCGTGCGGCTGTCGCAGCTCACGCCGGTGACCGTCAGCGCCGGCGCATCGGGCCAGTCCAGCAGTTCACCCAGGGCCTTGGCCCGCTGCACGGCTGCGTTCACTCGCCGCCTCCCGACATCGCCAGCGCTTCCCCGGCCGGCACGATGTCGCCCGGCGGCACGTTCAGCAGGCGCAGCGCACCGCGGGCGACGCGGGCGAAGACCGGAGCCGCCGCCGCACCGCCGCCGTAGCGGTCGCCCTGCGGCCGGTCGAGGACGACCACGGTCACGAAGCGCGGATCCTCGACCGGGGCCATGCCGGCGAAGAGGGCCACGTACTGGCTGTCGAGGTAGCCGCTGGCGCCGACCTTGTGCACCGTGCCCGTCTTGCCGCCGACGGCGTAGCCGTCGACGCGGGCGAGATGGCCGGTCGCGTCCTCGGCGGTGACCCCGTGCAGCACCTCGCGCACCTCCGCGGCAATGCTCGGCTGCAGCACGCGCTCACCGGTGAACTCGCCGGGGTCCCGGCGCAGCAGGGAGACCTGCGGCAGGATGCCGCCGCTCGCGAACACGCTGTAGGCCCGGGCGAGCTGCAGCGGCGACGCCGTGAGGCCGTAGCCGAAGGCCAGGGTGACCTCCTCGATCTGCCGCCAGCGCGGGCGGTTGGGCAGCAGGCCGGCGCTCTCGCCGGGGAAGCCGGTGCCCGGCGGCTGGCCGAGGCCGAAGCGCTGGAACACGTCCCAGATCGGCTCGCGGCCGAGCTCGAGGGCGACCTTGGTGATGCCCACCTGGCTCGACTTGGCGATGATGCGCGCGAGGGTCAGCTCGCCGTAGTCGCGCGGGTCCGGCAGCACCTTGCGACCGACGCGGATGCGGCCCGGCGAGGTGTCGACCACGGTGTCGACGGCGTAGCGCCCGCTCTCGAGGGCCGCCACCAGCGTCAGCGGCTTCATGGTGGAGCCGGGCTCGAACACGTCGGTCATGGCGCGGTTGCGGGTGCTGCCGGGCACCAGCCCCTCGCGGTTGTTCGGGTTGTAGACGGGGTGGTTGACCATGGCCAGCACCTCGCCCGTGTGTGCATCGAGCGTGACGATGGTGCCGGCCCGGGCGCCGGTCAGGGCGATGGCGCGCTGCAGCTCGGCGTGCTGCAGGTACTGCAGGCGCAGGTCGATGGCCAGCTGCAGGTTGCGGCCGGGGCGGGCCTCCTCGATCACGCCGATGTCGCGGATCGCCTCGCCCTTCATGTCCTTGATGTACTGCTTCTTGCCGGGGGCACCCCGCAGCCAGTCGTCGTAGGCCATCTCGAGGCCGGCGATGCCCTTGCCGTCGGTGTTGGTGAAGCCCACCAGCTGTGCGGCGACCTCCCCCGCCGGGTAGAAGCGCCGGTACTCGCGCGCACCGCGCACCCCGGGGAAACGCAGGGCGAGGAGGCGCCGCGCCTCCGCGGGAACGGCGTGCCGGCGCAGGTACATGAAGCGCTTGCCGGCGTAGCGCGCCAGCCGCTCCTCGAGCTCCTCCCGCGGCATGTCCAGGGCCGCGGCGAGGGGACCGAGGTCCTCGACCCCGGCCAGCACCGCCGGGTCGGCGAACAGGGAGATAACCGGGGTGCTCACTGCCAGCGGCTCGCCGCGGCGGTCGGTGATCAGGCCGCGGTAGGCGGGAATCTCCGCCGTGCGCACGGCGCGCGCGGCGCCCTGGCTCTGCAGGAAGGCGCGGCCGCCGTCGACCTCCAGCACCTGCAGGTAGATGACCCGGCCGAGCAGCGCGGCAAACATCGCCAGCAGCAGCCCGAACAGCAGGTACAGGCGCCAGGGCGTCACGGCGGGGGCCGGGGCGGTCCGGCGGCTCATCGTTCGAGCACCCGCAGCCGGTCGAGCGCCGGCGGCGCCATGGCCATGTCGCGCTCGGCCACCTGCTCGACGCGGTGCGGCGAGGCCCAGGTGCTCTGCTCCAGCAGCAGCCGGCTGTACTCCTCGTCGAGGAACCAGCGCGTGGCTTCCAGGTCCTGCAGCCGGGCGTAGAGCTGGCGGCACTCGTGGGTGGCGTAGACGACGCTGAAGCTCGAGCCCAGGGCGAGGGCCAGCAGCGCCAGCAGGAGCCGCCAGCCACGGGGGGGCGCGGCCGCCGCGGACGCTGCCCGGCTGGCCTGTCGGCGCGTTGCCGTCATCAGGCGAGTCGCTCCGCGGTCCGCATGATGGCGCTGCGCGCCCGGGGGTTGGCGGCTACCTCCGCCTCGCTCGCCCGCACCGCCTTGCCGACGATGCGCAGCGGGCGCGGTTGATCGCTGTCCCGCACCGGCACGCCCCGCGGCAGGCTCTCGCCCCGGGCGAGGTCGCGCATGAAGCGCTTGACCATGCGGTCCTCGAGGGAGTGGAAGCTGATGATCACCAGCCGCCCACCGACCCGCAGCAGCTCGAGGGCACTGCCTAAGAGGACGCGCAGGTCCTCGAGCTCGCCGTTGATCCAGATACGGATGGCCTGGAAGGAGCGCGTGGCCGGGTGCTTGTGCTTCTCCCAGCGCGGGTTGGCCTCGCTGACGATCTTCGCCAGCCGGCCGGTGGTGTCGATCGGCGCCTCGGCGCGGGCGCGGACAAGGGCGCCGGCGATGCGGCGGGCGAAACGCTCTTCGCCCAGCTCCCTGAGCACCCGGGCGATCTCCGCCTCGGGCGCCTCGGCGAGCCAGTCGGCGGCGGTGGCGCCGCGGGTGGTGTCCATGCGCATGTCCAGCGGCCCGTCCTCGCGGAAGCTGAAGCCGCGGCCCGGCTCGTCGAGCTGCGGGCTGGAAACGCCGAGATCGAGAAGAATGCCGTCGACACCCTCCGCCCCGCGGGCGGCGAGCACCGCGGGCAGCGCGGCGAAGGACCCCTGGAAGAAGCTGAAACGTCCGTCGGCGGCGGCGAGGGCATCGGCCGCCGCCGCGGCGGCCGGGTCCTTGTCCACGGCGAGCAGCTGGCCGGCCGGGCCCAGCTGCTCGAGGATCGCCCGGCTGTGCCCGCCGCGACCGAAGGTGCCGTCCACGTAGACGCCGTCGCGCGCGGTCACCAGTGCTTCCACCGCCTCCCGCAACAGGACCGTTTCGTGCATGGGCGCCACCTACAGCGTCAGTGACATGAGTTCTTCCGGCAGCTCGCCGTCGCCGCCGGATTCCATCAGGGCCTTGTCGCGCTCCGCCAGCCACAGGTCCTCGGCCCAGAGCTCGAGCTTGTTGCCCTGCCCCACCACCACCAGCTTCTTGTCCATCTGCGCGTACTCGCGCAGCGACTGCGGCAGCAGCATGCGACCATTGGCGTCGAGCTCGAGGTCGGAGGCATAGCCGAGGGTGAGGCGCTGGAAGCGGCGGATGGCGGGTTTCATGGCCGGCAGGGCCTGGACTTCCCGCTCGAAGCGCTCCCACTCGGGCAGCGGATAGATGACGAGGCAGGTGGCCTGGGTATCGATCGTGACGACGACGCGGCCTTCACAGGTCTCGTGCAGCGACTCGCGCTGGCGCGCCGGAACGGCAAGCCGCCCCTTCGCATCCATGCTGATGTGCTGTACCCCTCGGAACACCGCGGTCTCCCACCAAGCTGGTGTTTTCCCACAAAACACCAACATTACCCACTTATCACCACTTCTCGACACTATAGGTGCCGCGAAATCGCCCTGTCAAGGCATTCGCGCCCCGAAAACTGCTTGAATTTCAGTAAATTAGCGCCGAAAGCGGCAGCGGAGGGTGGCTTTTTCGGCAAGCCAGGGGAGGAAAATAAAATGGAAAAACAGCCCGCTAAATCAGGTTCCTGAGTATCTACTTTAACTTTGAGGCTGTTTTCGCTTAAGTGCGGGATTTTTTAGTGCAACAAAGTCTATCTGCGGGGGAGCAGGCGCCGTGACGCCGGAAAACAGCGGGGAAGAAAAAAGAGTCGGTCTGTAAGCCGGGTTCTGTCGAGGACGATCATTCATCTATGACAGGCGTCGCCGCCTGCCTCTAGCGACCTACCCGAATCCACTGCGGGCCGCAGCGTACGGATTCCTATTTGGTCTTGCTCCAGGTGGGGTTTACCATCGCCGCGCCTGTTGCCAGGCGCGCGGTGCGCTCTTACCGCACCTTTTCACCCTTACCGCGCACAAGAAGTGCGAGGCGGTATCCTTTCTGTTGCACTTTCCGTGGGCTCACGCCCCCCAGGCGTTACCTGGCACCCTGCCCTGTGGAGCCCGGACTTTCCTCCCCCCGGCCGCCATGACTGGCACCCGGGCAGCGATCGCCCGACCGACTCGGCGGCAAGCCTACGCCTCGCCCCGGGGGCGCGCAAGCACTCTCGATCAGCACTCTCGCTCCGCCGCACGACCGTTCGCCCTGCCGCGTCAGTTTCCCTGCTCGAGCAGCCAGCGGTAGAGCTGGTTCTTGCGCACGCCGCTGAAATCGGACAGCAGCGCCGCCACCCGCTTCGCCGGCAGGTCCCGGGCGAGTTCGCGGGCGAGCTGGCCCAGGGCCGCGTCGATCTCCGGTTCGGCGGCCTCGCTGCCGGCGACGAGGAGCACGATCTCGCCGCGGCGCTGGTCCGCGTCGCCCGCCACGAAGTCGCGCAGCGCGCCCAGCGGCGCCCGCCGGATGGTCTCGAAGGCCTTGCTGAGTTCCCGGGCGAGGACGGCCTCGCGCGCACCGCCGAAGGCATCGAGTAGCGCCTCCAGCGTCTCGAGCACGCGGTGCGGCGCCTCGTAGAACACCAGCGTCGCGCGCTCGTCCGCAAGCGCGGCGAGGCGGGCCGCCCGGGGGCCGGCCTTCGCCGGCAGGAAGCCCTCGAAGCGGAAGCGATCGCTGGGCAGGCCGGCGGCGCTGAGAGCGGTGATCGCGGCGCAGGGACCGGGGACCGGGATCACCGGCAGGCCGCGGTCCTGGGCGAGGCGCACGAGGCGGTAGCCCGGATCCGAGACCAGGGGCGTGCCCGCATCGGAGACGAGGGCGACGGCCTCGCCCGCGGCGACGCGGTCGCAGAGCCGCTCCGCGGCCGCGGCGTCGCTGTGCTCGTGGTAGGCGGTCAGGCGGCTGTCGATGCCGTGGTGGGCAAACAGGCGCCGGGTATGACGCGTATCCTCCGCCGCGACCAGGTCCGCCCCGGCGAGCACGGCCAGGGCCCGGGGGCTCAGGTCGCCGAGGTTGCCGATGGGCGTGGCGACGATGTACAGGCCCGATTCCATGTGCCACCGTGTTCCTTATAATGCCGGGTTTACGCGGGTTCCCGCGGCGCCGGCGCACGGGGCGCCGGGCCCGGCCACCGCCGGCGGAGCGAAGGATAGCATGACGGCAGACATCTCCCCCGCAGCCCGACGGCTCGCCCTCGCCGCCTGCCTGGCCCCGGTTCTCGTGCTGGCCGCGTGCGGCACCCAGCCGCCGGCCGCGCCCCCGGACAGCAGCGGGCCGCTGCCGCAGCCGGGCGTGGAAACCCCGCTCACACCCCTGCCCGCCAGTGATGAAAGCCCCCTCGCCGACCTGTTCGCGCCCGCCGTGGCGGCGCTCGACCGGGGCGACTGGATGGCCGCGCAGCTGGCCCTGCCGACCCCGGCCGGCGACGGCGAGCCCCCGGCGGAGTTCCGCGCCTACTCGGCGCTGGTCGCGGCGCGCATTGCGGACCTGCGCGGCGACCTGGCGGGCCTCGAGGAGGCGCTCGCGCCCGCGCCCTGGGCGGCGGCCTCGGCGGACCTGCGCCGGCAGCGCCTCGCCCTCGAGCGCCGCGGGGCCCGGCTGCGCGGCGACCACCTGGCGAGCGCGCGGCTGGCGGACCGGGCCCTGCCCCTCTACCCGGCCGGCGACCCGGCCCGGGACCTCCTCGCGCGGTCCCTCTGGCAGGATCTCCAGTACCTCGATGCGCGCGAGCTCGCCGCGGCGCGCGGCAGCGCCACACCCACGCTGCGAGGCTGGCTGGCGCGGCTCGAGGTCGCCCGCGGCGAGCGCGCAGAGGCGGACTGGCGCCGGCGCTATCCCGACCACCCCGCCGCGGCGATCCCCCTGCCGGCCGCTGAGCTGCCCGCGCCGCGCCGCATCGCCCTGCTCCTGCCACTGGGCGGGCGGCTGGCCGCGGCCGCCTCCGCGGTGCGCGACGGCTTCCTCGCCGCCCACTACGCCGGCGGCCCCGACCGCCCCGACCTGGCGATCATCGACACGGTGCGCTACGACAGCGCCGCGGCCGCCTACCGGGCCGCCGTGGCGGAGGGCGCGGAGCTGGTGGTGGGCCCGCTGACCAAGACGGCCGTGGCCGACGTGCTCGGCCAGCCGGCGCTGCCGGTCCCGGTGCTGGCGCTGAACCGCGCCGTGGGGCCGGCGCCCGCCGCAGGCCTGCAGTTCGCCCTCGCGCCGGAGGACGAGGCGCGGGAGATCGCCCGGCGCGCGCTGGGCGCCGGCCATCGCCGCGCCCTGCTTCTGCGCCCGGCCGGCGACTGGGGCGACAAGGTCGCCGCGGCCCTGCGCGCGGCCTGGACCGGGGGTGGCGGTACGGTGGCGGCGACCGCCACCTTCGCCAGCCGGGAAACCCATTCGGATGCCATCGAACAGGCCCTGCACCTGGACCGCAGCGCCGCCCGGGGCGCCGCGCTGCGCCGGCTCCTCGACCGGGGCACGGTGCTCGCCGGGCGCCGCCGCGAGGATATCGACGTCGTCTTCATGCTCGCCCCGGGAACGGACGCCGCGAAGTCGCTGAAGCCGCTCCTCGACTACCACTACGCGGGCGACCTGCCCGTGTACGCGACCTCCGCAGCGAACAGCGCCGAGGTCAGCGGCGGCGACCGGGACCTCGCCGGCCTCCGGCTGGTGGAACTGCCCTGGCTGCTCGGCGCGCAGCCGGCCCTGCGCGAGGCCGTCGCCGGCTCGGGGCTGCGCGGCGCCAGCCTCAGCCGGCTGCAGGCCCTCGGCGTCGATGCCCACCGCCTGGCCCTGAGCCACGGCGCGCTCGAGCCCGGCGGTGCCCTGGTGGTTCACGGCGCCACCGGCAAGCTCACGGTCAACCTGCGCGGCGAGATCGAGCGCAGCCTGCCCCTGGCGACATTTGACAGCGGCGGCCTGCGCGCCGACTAGCTAGACTGCGGCGGGTGTTCCCCCGGAGACCCGCCCATGGCCACCGGCGCCGACTACGAGGCCGCCACGGCGCGCTGGCTGGCCGCCCGCGGCAGCCGCATCCTCACCCGCAACTACCGCTGCCGGGCCGGCGAACTGGACATCGTCGCGCTCCACGGCGGCCAGCTCCGCTTCGTCGAGGTGCGGGCGCGCAGCAACCCGCGCTACGCCAGCGCGGCGGCCAGCGTGGATGCCCGCAAGCAGGCAAAGCTGCGCCGCGCCGCCGCCCACTTCCTCGCCTGCCGCTGGCGCGGCGCGACACCGCCCTGCCGTTTCGACGTGGTAGTCTGGGAACCGCGGCCCCGCTCCGGTAAGCTTCGGCCCCGCCTGATCGAGAACGCCTTCTGAGTACCGGCCCCGGTCCGACCTGAACAAAAGGCATCGGCCCGGCCAACCGCGGAGACAGCCCCTGGACCAGTACACGGAGATCGCCAGCCACTTCCAGGCCCTGCTGGAAAACACCGCCCTGTCCGTGGACACCATCGCCCGCCCCCTGGAGGCCGCGGCGGAGGCAGCCACGCACTGCCTGGTCGACGGCGGCACCGTCTTCTGCGCCGGCACCGGCGCCGACCGGGCGCTCGCCCGCTACGCGGCGGACCGCCTGATGCTCGGTGCCGGCCCGGAACGGCCGCCGCTTCCCGCCGTCGCCCTGGCGGATCCGGGCGACCCCGCGGCGCCCTGGCGGGAGGCGCGGGCCCTGGTCCGCCCCGGGGACCTGCTCCTGGCCCTGGACAGCGGCGACGGCGCCGCCCTCGCCGGGGCGCTCGGCGTCGCCGCGGCCGGGAACCCGGCGCTCGTGCTCCTGTCTTACGAGGGCTGTCCGGGCCTGCCCGCGGCGGGCGACGACACCATCGTCATCGCCCTGCCGGCCGCGCCCCGCGATCAGCTCCTGACCCTGGAGGCCATGGCCCTGGGGTGCCTCTGCCACCTGATAGAAGTGAACCTGTTCGGCTCATGATGACATCCCGGAAACGCCTTGCCCTGCTCGTCCTCTGCCTGCCCCTCTGCCTCGCCCTCGGCGGGGTCGCGGGGTGTACCCAGATCCTCGTCGCCTCGGAGACCAACACGATCGAGGAAGAGCCCGGCGAGCGGACCTTCGCCCGCCGGGTGGCGGACGAGAGCATCGAGATCAAGGCCGTGGTGAACATGCACGCGGCCGACGAGGCCTTCGACGACGCCCACCTCGTGGTGGTGAGCTACAACGGCTACGTGCTCGTCGCCGGGCAGGTGCCCAGCGAGAAACTGAAGGGCACGGCCACGGAGGTGGTGCGCGAGCTGCGCGAGGTCCGGCGGATCTACAACGAGCTCGAGGTGGCAGCCCCCAGTTCCGCCATGACCCGCACCTCCGATACCTGGATCACGACCAAGGTGAAGAGCTGGCTCATCGGCAAGCCCGACACGCCGGGGCTGCGCACCAAGGTGGTGACGGAGAACGGGGTGGTCTACCTCATGGGGATGGTCACCGCCGAGGAGGCCGACCGCATCGCCGCGATGGCGGCGGACATCTCGGGCGTGCAGCGCGTCGTCCGGCTCTTCGAGCTCATCGACGCGAGCTGAAGGACCGCGCCCGGGGCCGGGCGCGGCGCGTGGGCGGACCCTACTTCACCACCTTGAGCGAGGGGCGTCCGGCCGAGCGCCGCTCGTCGCTGCCCGGGCCCTCCGCCGGCGGCGGGCCGCCCTCGGGGGGCTCCGGCGGCTCATCCGGCTCGAACACCATGCCCTGCCCGTTCTCCCGCGCGTAGATGCCGAGCACCGCCGTGACCGGGAAGGCCACGTCCATGGGCCGGCCGCCGAAGCGGCCGTTGAAGGTGACGAGGTGGTTGGACAGGTGCAGGTCGATGACGGCGGTCGGCGACACGTTGAGCACGATCTGCCCGTCCTTCACGTACTCCGAGGGCACCTCGACGCCCGGCTGCATCGCGTCCACGAGGATGTGCGGCGTGCAGTCGTTGTCGACGATCCAGTCGTAGAGGGCGCGCAGGATGTACGGGCGGCTGGAATTCACTCGCGGTGCGTCCCCCGGCTCAGAGACGCAGCTCCCGCTCCTGCTCGGACAGGCTCTGCTGGAAGGACTCGCGGTTGAACAGCGCATCCATGTAGGCCAGCAGGGGCTTGGACTGCTTGCTCGGGCGGATATCCACGCCCAGGGAGGGCAGACGCCAGAGAATCGGCGCGATGCAGCAGTCGACGAGGGTGAACTCGTCGTTCATGAAGAAAGGCTTCTCGGCAAAGATCGGGGCGATGGCCAGGATGCTCTCGCGCAGTTCCTTGGTAGCCTTCTTTACCACGTTGTCGCTGCGGGAATTCTGGATCGACTCGATGAGCGAGCACCAGTCCTTCTCGATACGCCACATGAACAGCCGGCTCTCGGCCCGGGCCACGGGATAGACCGGCAGCAGCGGCGGGTGCGGGAAGCGCTCGTCGAGGTACTCCATCATCACGTGGCTTTCGTACAGGACGAGGTCCCGGTCGACCAGGGTGGGCATGGAGTTGTAGGGGTTCAGGTCACCGAGTTCCGCCGGCGGGTGCGCCGTGTCGCCCTCGACAAGGTCCACGGTGACGCCCTTCTCGGCGAGCACGATGCGGACCCGGTGGCTGTAATGGTCTGTCGGATCGGAGAAAAAAACCATTGAAGACCGTTTGGTTACTACGCCCATGTCACTTTCCCTAGTGAGGCCACTGTACCCCGGGCGCTGGCCGGTGTCGAAGACACCGGCGAGACGACCTGCGGCGCTTGCGCGTCAGTGGACGTCCTTCCAGTACTCCCGGTTCAGCAACCAGGCGAAAACAAAGAATACCGCAATGAAGAGGAGTGTGTAGACCCCGATCCGCTTGCGGTCGGCCTGCATCGGCTCGGCGGTGTAGGCGAGGAAGTTGGTGAGGTCGTACATGGCGGTGTCGAACTCCTCCTCGCTCATCGTGCCGGGCTCGGTCACCTCGAGGGTGCCGCAGGGGTTGGAGTGGGTGGCCTCGCCGGAGAGCGGGTCCACGTCGTGGCCCTCCCCGGTGGCGGCGCACTCCTGCATGCCCTGCAGGCCCAGGAGCACGTGCGGCATGCCGACGTTGGCGAAGACGAGGTTGTTCACGCCGTAGGGGCGGGAGTCGTCCTTGTAGAAGCTCTTGAGGTAGGTGTAGAGCCACTCCGGCTGGCGCGCGCGGGAGACCAGGGTGAGGTCCGGCGGCGCGGCGCCGAACCACTTCTTCGCGCGCTCCTTGTCCATGGCGTTACCCATGAGCGAGCCGATCTTCACTTCCGGGTCGAAGACCAGGTTATCCAGGAAAATATCCTCGGGAATTCCCAGGTCTTTTGCCGTGCGGTTGTAGCGGGCGTACTCCAGCGAGTGGCAGCCCATGCAGTAGTTCATGTACAGCTTGGCGCCGTGCTGCAGGGAGGCCTTGTCGCCCATGTCCGCCTCGAACTCGTCGCAGGGGATCGCGCCACAGTCGTAGGCGCTTTCCGCGCCGACCACCTTGAGCGGCAGCACCGTGAGGACGGCGATGATCGCGGCCGCGCCGAGCACACCCAGCTTGCCCATGCCGCCATCCATGGTGACCCGCTCGGGGACCGGCCTGGTCTTGTCCATGCTGGACCAGACCGGCATGAGCAGGAAAAAGGCGAAGTAGATCACGGTGCAGATCTGGGTCAGGACCGTGCGCGCTTCCGTCGGAGCCTTGACGCCGAGAACGCCGAGGATCAGGAAGGAGGCCACGAACAGCACCAGGGCCACCTTGTTGATCGGGCCGCGGTAGCGCCAGCTCTTGACCGGGCTGCGGTCGAGCCAGGGCAGCAGGAACGGGATCGCCACGGAGATGGCGAAGGCCACGAAGCCCCAGAACTTGTCCGGGATGGCCCGCAGTACCGAGTAGAACGGGGTGAAGTACCAGACCGGCGCGATGTGCTCCGGGGTCTTCAGCGGGTTGGCCTCCTCGAAGTTGGCGTACTCGAGGAAGAAGCCGCCCATCTCCGGCATGAAGAACATCACCGCGCAGAAAATGAACAGGAACACGCCGATCGCCGGGATGTCGTGCACCGTGTAGTACGGGTGGAAGGGGATGCCGTCGAGCGGGATGCCGTCCGGGCCCTTGTTCTTCTTGATCTCGACCCCGTCGGGGTTATTGGAGCCGACCTCGTGCAGCGCCAGCAGGTGGAGCACCACCAGCGCGAGCAGGACGATGGGCAGCGCCACCACGTGCAGGGCGAAGAAGCGGTTCAGCGTGATGCCGGAGATCAGGTAGTCACCCCGGATCCAGGTGACGAGGTCCTCGCCGACCACCGGGATGGCGCCGAACAGCGAGATGATCACCTGCGCGCCCCAGTAGGACATCTGGCCCCAGGGCAGCACGTAACCCACGAAGGCTTCGGCCATGAGCACGATGAAGATCAGCATGCCGAAGATCCAGATGAGCTCCCGCGGCTTCTTGTAGGAGCCGTAGAGCAGCGCCCGGAACATGTGCAGGTAGACCACCACGAAGAAGGCCGAGGCGCCGGTGGAGTGCATATAGCGCAGGATCCAGCCGTAGTCGACGTCGCGCATGATGTACTCGACGGACGCGAAGGCCTCTTCCGCGCTCGGGGTGTAGTTCATGGTGAGCCAGATACCCGTGAGCAGCTGGTTCACCAGCACCACCAGGGACAGGACACCGAAGTAGTACCAGACGTTGAAGTTCTTCGGCGCGTAGTACTGGCCCATGTGGGTGTTCCACGCCCGCATGATGGGCAAGCGGTCATCTACCCAGTCGCGCAGTCCAATGAGCATGTTGACCATCAGGCAGCCTCCGCATCAACGCCGATTTCAAGGATGTTGCCCGCGAAGTTGTGCGGCGGGATAACGAGATTCGTCGAGGCCGGCACACCGCTGTAGACACGGCCGGCGAGGTCGAACTTGGAGCCGTGGCAGGGGCAGAAGAAGCCGCCCGCCCACTTGTCACCGCCGAGGTCCGCGGCACCCACCTCCGGACGGTACTTCGGCGCGCAGCCGAGGTGCGTGCACAGGCCCTCGATCACGAGGTACTCGGGGCGCAGGGAGCGCTGGATGCCGGTGATGTAGGCCGGCTGCTTGGAAATCTCGGATTCCGGGTCCTTCAGGTAGCCGTCAACCGTCGGCAGCAGGTCGAGCATCTCCTGCGTGCGGTGGACCACGTAGACCGGCTTGCCGCGCCACTCGACGACGACCATCGCGCCGGGCTCGAGCTTGGTCAGGTCCGCCTTCACCGGCGCGCCCGCCGCCTCGGCTTTCGCCGACGGGTTCCAGGAGCCGACAAAAGGTACCGCGATACCGACAACGCCGGCCGCACCGACGGCACTGGTCGCAACCGTGAGGAAGCGGCGCCGGCCGTTGTTCACGTCTTCAGTGGTCATTGCTTGTCTCCCGAATTGCTCCCCTGGGGACGCACTGGTGCCAGTCGTGCGGAAAGGGGATTCAAAAAGCCGCTAAATGGTAAAGACTTTGCTACCGCCATACAAGGAAAGGGCCTGTATATACAGGGCCTGCCACGCCGTGCTGTCCAGCTATCGGCCAGGAAACCCGGCCAAAAAAAACGCCCGCCTGGAGTCCAGTGCGGGCGCTTCTCGAAACAATGCCTGCGCGAAACCCGCGGGGCGATCAGCGCTTGGAGAACTGCGGACGCTTGCGCGCCTTGCGCAGACCCACTTTCTTGCGCTCTACCGCGCGCGCGTCGCGGGTCACGAAACCGGCGCCGCGCAGGGTGCCGCGCAGCGACTCGTCGTAATCCATCAGGGCGCGGGTAATGCCGTGGCGGATGGCGCCGGCCTGGCCGAAGCTGCCGCCGCCTTCGACGGTCACGTTGATGTCGAACTTGCCGACCAGGTCCACCAGCTCGAGGGGCTGGCGGACGATCATGCGGGCGACTTCACGGCCGAAGTACTGGTCCAGCGGGCGCTTGTTGACGGTGATGCTGCCGCCGCCGCTCTGCAGGAACACGCGGGCCGTGGAGGTCTTGCGGCGGCCCGTGCCGTAATATTGGGTTGCTGCCATGGTAGACCTTTAGATGTTGAGAGGTTGCGGCTGCTGCGCGGCGTGCGGATGCTCGCTGCCGGCATACACCTTCAGTTTGCGGAACATGGCCCGGCCGAGGGGGTTGCGCGGCAGCATGCCCTTGACGGCGCGCTGCAGCACCCGCTCGGGTGCCTTGTCGATCAGCTTCTCGAAGGACGCGGAGCGGATGCCGCCCGGGTACCCCGTGTGGTGGTAGTACATCTTGTCGGTGGCCTTGGCGCCGGTCACGCGGACTTTCTCGCAGTTGACCACGACGATGTAGTCCCCGGTATCGACATGCGGGGTGTATTCGGGCTTGTGCTTGCCGCGCAGGCGGTGGGCGATCTCCGCCGCCAGCCGGCCCAGGGTCTTGTCCGTGGCATCCACGACATACCAGTCCTGGTGCACGTCCCCGGCTTTCGCGCTGTAAGTTTTCATGAAATCCGTCTCGCCTTTTGGGGCAGAAATAAAAGAGCGCGAATACTACTGGAACGACGGGGGCGCCGCAAGCCCCGTCAGGGCCTGCCGACGCGCCCTGTTCGGGGCCTGCTTTTCGGGCTTCCCGGGGCCTCTCGCGACCCCGGGGATCAGGGCCGGTGCTCCCGGGCCAGGTAGTCGTGGGACTGCATCTCCTGCAGCCGCGACAGGGTGCGCTCGAACTCGAAGCTGAGCCCCCCGCCCTCGTAGAGCGACAGCAGCGGGCAGTCGGCGGCGATCACCAGCTTCACGTTGCGGTCGTAGAACTCGTCCACGAGGTTGATGAAGCGCCGCGCGCTGTCGTCGATGGCCCGGCCCATGGGCCGCACCCCGGAGAGGAGGACGGCGTGGAACACCCGCGCCAGCTCGATGTAGTCGTTCTGGGAGCGCGGGCCGCCGCAGAGCTCGTCGAACTCGAACCAGGCCACGTCGTCGGCCAGGCAGCGGGCGGTGAGGTAACGGCCGTTCACCTCCAGCCGCTGCCAGGGCTGCCCGGCCTCGGGGGCCAGGCGGCTGAAGAAGTCCTCGAGGGCCGCGGTGGCGGCGTCGCCCAGGGGGTGGTGGTACAGCGGCGCGCGCTCAAGGGTGCGAAGCCGGTAGTCGATGCCGCCGTCGACGTTCAGCACCCGGGTGTGGGCCTCGATCAGGGCGATGGCGGGCAGGAAGCGCTGCCGCTGCAGGCCGTTCTCGTACAGGCGCTGCGGCGGGATGTTCGAGGTCGCGACCAGGGTGATGCCGCGGGCGAAGAGCGCCTCCATGAGGTTGCCGAGGATCATCGCGTCGGCGATGTCGCTGACGAAGAACTCGTCGAAGCAGAGCACGTCGGTTTCGCCCGCCAGCCGGTCCGCGACCTTCTCCAGCGGGTTCTTTTCGCCGGCCAGGGCCTTCAGCTCGCGGTGCACGCGCTGCATGAAGCGGTGAAAGTGCACCCGCTGCCGCCCCTGGGCGGGCAGGCAGTCGTAGAACGTGTCCATGAGCCAGGTCTTGCCGCGGCCGACGCCGCCCCAGAGGTAGAGGCCGGTCTCCGGGACCCGCGGGCGCCGCCGCAGCCGCGCCAGGGCACCGCCGAGGCCGCGGCCGCGGGCCCGGCGCTCCGCCAGCCGCGCGAACAGGTCGTCGAGCGCGGCCACGGCCCCGGCCTGCGCCGGGTCGCGGGCGAAGCCGTGCTCCTCGATATCCTGTTCGTAGCGCTGAAGCGGCGTGGCCAAGCCCCTGCCTCCCCCGGGCGGATGGGCGCGCTACTCTAGCCCCGGCGTGCATCCTTGGCAATCAAGACCGCCCCTGGTGTCCTGCGTCAGGGCACCAGGGGCCACCCACGCCCGCAACCCGGGCTGGCCTTGCTGTCAGTCAATGTTGGTCGTGATTGTTGCCAGGGAATCCTCGCCGCGGGCCCGGGCGGCGCGCTATACTCCGGGAGTCCCCCAATGACCCTGCAACGCCTCTATTCCAGCTTTTTTACGGAGTGATTCTCATGTACAGCATCGACATACTGATCGGCACCGGACTCTGCGCTCTCGTTGTGGGAGGACTGCTCGGCATGCTCTTCGGCCGCAACTCCACCGCCGGCAGCCAGCAGGCCCGGGAGCTCGAGAAGCGCATCGACCAGCTCACGCGGGACAAGCGGGCCTACGAGAACCGCGTCACCGAACACTTCGTGGAAACCGCCGACCGGCTCAACGCCCTGACCGACATGTACCGCGGTATCCACGAGCACCTCGCCGAGGGCGCCAGCACCCTCTGCGTGGGCAAGAACGACGTCTCCGTGAAGCGCCTGGCCGGCCCGGCGGACGACAGCGAGGTGCCCCAGGAGTCGCTGAACATCGAGCAGCCCCGGGACTACGCCCCCAAGGCCGAGGGTGAGACGGGCATGCTGAACGAGAGCTTCGGCATCGAGCGGGAGAGTACGCCGGGTACCCGGCAGGGCGCCGCGTCGGCCGAAGAGGCCGAGGACGTGGTCGAGGAAACGACTGCCGAAGCCGGCGAGGCTGACAGCGGCAGCGAAACCGCCGGCGAGGAAGACGGCGAGCGCAAGGAAACCGCCTGACCCCCCGCCCCACCGGGCCCCCGCGGCCTGGCTCCCCCCGCGACAACCCGGCCGTTCAGGCCGGGTTGTCGCAATCCAGGAAGGTGAACGCCAGGCCGAAGCGCTCCGCCATGCGCCGCCCCAGCGCCTGCACGCCGTAGCGCTCCGTGGCGTGGTGCCCGGCGGCGAAGAACTGCACCCCCTGCTCGCGGGCACTGTGCACCGTGGGCTCCGAGACCTCGCCGGTGATGTAGGCGTCCGCCCCCGCCGCCGCGGCGGCATCGATGTAGCCCTGCGCCGCCCCGGTACACCAGGCCACGCGCCGCAGCGTGGCACCGGCCTCGCCGATATGCAGCGGCTCCCGGCCCGTCAGCGCCGCCAGCCGCCCGGCCAGCGCGCCGGCGGCCATCGGCTCGGCCAGGTTGCCGATCGACCCCACGCCATCGCTCGCGTCGCGATGCAGCGGCTCGACATCGACGATGCCGAGGTGCCGGCCAAGCTCGGCGTTGTTGCCCACCGCCGGGTGTGCATCCAGCGGCAGGTGGTAGGCGATGAGGGAGAGCTCGTTGCCGAGCAGGGTCGCCAGGCGGCGGCGTTTCATACCGACCACCCGCGGGTCCTCCCCGCGCCAGAAGTAGCCGTGGTGCACCAGCAGCGCATCCGCGCCCCAGGCCACCGCCGCATCGAGAACGGACTGGTTGGCGGTCACGGCACAGGCGAGCTTCGCCACCGATGCGCGGCCGGCCACCTGCAGCCCGTTCGGGCAGTAGTCGCGGAAGCGCGCGGGCTCCAGCAGCGCGTCCATGGCGGCGACGAGTTCCTCCAGGGCGACGGTCATGGGATCTCCTTCCGGTTATCGGGTGCGGTCCCGCCCCGCGCCGCTCGGCACGGGTCGGCGACGGGACAATAACGGGGCGGATACAGGCGAAAGCGGCCTTCTATCATATAGAATGCGCTTTTCAGGGCGCAATTTCGGCCTGGCAGGACAATCACGGGGGAGAGGGGCATGCTCAGCTGGCTACGCGTCGCGGCCTGGCCGGTGGCCGCCGGCGTCCTCGCGGCGCTGCTCGTGCTGGAGCACTGGGTGCTGCCGCCCCGCGAGGCCGACGGCGGCGCCGGCGAGGCGCAGAGCTACGCCGCCGCGGTGCAGGCCGCCACCCCCGCGGTGGTCAACATCTACACCCGCAAGGTGGTGCCCACGCGGGCCGGGCGCCTGCTGAACGATCCCTTCTGGCGCCAGTTCGTGCCGCGCAACCAGCCCCGGCAGCGTATCGAGCAGAGCCTCGGCTCCGGCGTGATCTTCTCCGCCGACGGCCACGTCCTCACCAACAACCACGTCATCGACGGTGCCGACGCCATCCAGGTGCTCCTCGGCGACGGCCGCAACGCGGCCGCGCGCATCATCGGCACCGACCCGGCCACGGACCTCGCCCTGCTAAAGATCGACCTGCCGGACCTTACGCCGATCGCCCTCGGCACCTCCGCCGATGCGCGCGTGGGCGACGTGGTGCTGGCGATCGGCAACCCGCTGGGCTTCGGCCAGTCGGTGACCCAGGGGATCATTTCCGGGCTCGAGCGCTATGGCCTCGAGGGTATCTACGAGAGCTACATCCAGACCGACGCGATCATCCACCAGGGCAACTCCGGCGGCGCGCTCGTGGACTCGCGGGGGCGGCTCCTCGGCATCAACACCCTCATCTATACCTCGGACCAGCAGGCCGCCAGCGGTGCCACGGGCATCGGCATCGGCCTCGCCATACCCGTGGACCTCGCCCGCTTCGTCGTCGGCGACCTCATCGAGTACGGCCGGGTCATCCGCGGCTGGCTGGGGGTGCAGGTGGAGCCGCGGCTCCTGCGCGAGGGTGACGGCCCCACCGGCCAGGCCCTGATCGTCACCGCGGTGGCCGAAGGGGGCCCCGCGCAGAAGGCCGGGCTGCAGCCGGGCGACGTCATCACTCACTTCAACGGGGAGCCGGTGGAGGACGTGCGCCGGAGCATGTACGACATCGCCCTGCTCCGCCCCGGCGACAGCCTCCGCATCACCGCCATCCGCGGCAGCCAGACGGTCGACCTGCGCGCCGTGGTCGGCGCCCAGACCCAGTCACCGGGCGCCGCCGGCCCTTCCTCCCCGTAGCGGCTACGCCGACAACAGGCCGCGACCGCTAGGCGACGCGGCACGGGCGCCTAGCGGGAGCCCTCGCCCTCGTGGACCGCGTCCCGGCGGTACTCGGCGCTGCGCGCGTGGGCGGTGAGGGACTCGCCGCGGGCGAGGGTCGAGGCGACATCGCCGAGCACGCGCGCCCCGGCCGGGCTCACGTGGATGATGGAGCTGCGCTTCTGGAAGTCGTAGACGCCGAGCGGGGAGAAAAAGCGCGCGCTGCCGGCGGTGGGCAGCACGTGGTTGGGGCCGGCGCAGTAGTCGCCGAGGGCCTCGGCGCTGTAGCGGCCGAGGAAGATCGCCCCCGCGGCACGGATCGCGGGCAGCAGCGCTTCCGGGTCCGCCACGGACAGCTCGAGGTGCTCCGGGGCGATGCGGTTGGAGAGGCGCACGGCATCGTCGAGGTCCGCGGTCTGCACCAGCGCACCGCGCCGCGCCAGCGAGGCCGCGATGATAGCGCGGCGCTCCTGCTGCGGCAGCAGCTCCTCGATCGCCGCCGCCACGGCGTCGAGGAACGCCGCATCCGGGGACAGCAGCAGCGCCTGCGCGTTCTCGTCGTGCTCGGCCTGGGAGAACAGGTCCATGGCGATCCACGCCGGGTCCGTGGCGCCGTCACAGATGATGAGGATCTCCGAGGGGCCGGCGACCATGTCGATGCCGACCCGCCCGAATACCTGCCGCTTGGCCTCGGCGACGTAGGCGTTGCCGGGACCCACGATCTTGTCCACCGCGGCAATGCTCGCGGTGCCGTAGGCCAGCGCCGCCACCGCCTGGGCGCCGCCGATGGTATAGACCCGGCTGACCCCCGCCAGGGCCGCCGCCGCCAGCACCAGCTCGTTGAGCTCGCCGCCGGGGGCCGGCACCACCATGGTGATCTCGTCCACACCCGCCACGTGCGCGGGCAGGGCGTTCATGAGCACGGAGGACGGATAGCTGGCCTTGCCGCCGGGCACGTAGACGCCGACGCTGCCCAGGGGCGTGACCTGCTGGCCCAGCACGTTGCCGTGCTCGTCCGTGTACTGCCAGCTCTCGCCGAGCTGGCGCTCGTGGTAGGCGCGGATCCGCGCTGCGGCGACCTCGAGGGCCTCCCGCTGCGCCGCCGGCAGCCCGTCCAGCGCCGCCTGCAGCCGCGCGGCCGGCACCGTCAGCGCGGCGATGCTGTCCGCCGCGAGGCTGTCGAAGCGCGCCGTGTAGTCGAGGACGGCGGCGTCGCCGCGGGCCTCGACATCGGCCAGGATGTCCGCGACCCGCGCCTGCACCGTGGCCGTGTCGGCCTCACCGGCCGGCGCCAGGGCGGCGAGCGCCGCGTCGAAGCCTTCGGCGCGGGTGTCGAGGCGGGCGATCACGCCGCGAGCCCGTCGGCGGGGAGCGCGGCCTCGATATCCGCGAGCAGCCGGGTGATGGGCTCGTGCGCCGCGCGCAGGGAGGCCTTGTTGACCACCAGCCGGGAGCTCACCGTGGCGATCTCCTCGAGCGGTTCGAGGCCGTTGGCGCGCAGCGTGTTGCCGCTGTCGACGATGTCGACGATGAGATCGGACAGCCCCATGGTCGGGGCCAGCTCCATGGCGCCGTAGAGCTTGATGATGTCGGCCTGCACGCCGCGGGCGGCGAAGTGCCGGCGGGCGACGTTGACGAACTTGGTGGCCACGCGCACGCGGGACCCCGTCGGCCGCCAGCCCGCGGGGGCGGCGGTCATGAGCCGGCAGCGCGCGATACCGAGATCGAGCGGTTCGTAAAGCCCCTCGGCGCCCTGCTCGAGGAGCATGTCCTTGCCGACGACACCGAGGTCGGCGGCGCCGTGGCGGACGTAGGTGGGCACGTCGGTGCCGCGCAGCACCAGCAGGCGCAGCCCGGGGCGGTTGCTGTCGAAGACCAGCTTGCGGCTGCTGTTCATGTCCTCCGCCGGCTCGATGCCGGCCCGGGCCAGCAGCGGCAGCGTTTCGGCGAGAATCCGGCCCTTGGTCAGCGCCAGGGTGAGCGTGCCGGCCACGGCGCTAGCCCTGCCACTCGTCCGGGGTGAAGGTGCGGATGTTCACCGCGTGGATCGAGCCCGCGGCGATGCTCTCGCGCAGCGCGCTGTAGACCAGCTGCTGCTTCTTCACCGGGCGCAGGCCGGCGAACACTTCGCCGATCACCGTGATGTCGTAGTTGCTGCCCGCGCCCTCGACCTGCACCTCGCAGCCCTCGAGTTCCCGCTCCACGAGCGCCTTCACCGTCGCCGCGTCCACCGTTGCCTCCGTTCCTGTCTGCTGTCTGTCTCTGCGTGTTCCCGCCGGCCGTCCCGCCCGGCTGTCGCCTCAGCTGTCGAGGCCTTCGGCGGTCCAGTTGGCGATGACGGTGTCGAGGTCCCCGTCGTACTTGCGGGCCGAGGCCTCGAACTGGCTGCGGTAGATCTGGCCGAGGTTCACGTCCTCGACGATCAGGTTGCGGATCAGCCAGCTGCCGTCGCGCTCGCGGCCCATGGTGTAGGTGACGACGTAGGGCTGCGCTTCATCGCTGTAGATCAGCTGCTTGAGCGTCGCCCGGCCGCCCTCTTCCCGGCTGCCCTCCTCGTCCAGCTCGACCCGCGAGCCGTTGAAGGCGAGCAGACCCTTGCTGTAGGTCCGCACCAGCCCCTTGCGCATGGTTTCCGTGAAGCGCTCGAGCTGTTCGCGGAGCTTCTCCCGCCCCGCCTCGTCGAGGGAACGGTAGCGCTCGCTGGTGGCGTAGTCGCCCATCACGCCGCGGGCGAAACCGCGGAAGTCGACCACCGGGTCGAGCACCTCGTGCACGGCCTGGTAGTAGCGCTCCGGGTCCTCGTCCACGTAGCCCTGGGCATTCTCGATCACCTCGAGTACGTCCTCCGTGGTCTCCCGGAGTGTCTGCGCCGCGCTACGCGGGTCCTGCTCGACCGCCCGGGCAACGCTGCCAGCCGCCATGGCCGCTACCGTGACCATTACCCCGGCAAGCATCGCCAGGCGGCGCAGTGCACCGCCGCGGAGGCCTGCCATCCGATCCGCTTGTCTGTTCATGGGCATCCCGATTTGTCCTGTTTGCTGCGGCGGCCCCGGCGAGCGGTTAGAATCCGCCCCATGCCAACTCACACCACCGTCGCGGGCCCGCCAGTGTACTACGTTTCGACCCGCGTTCCGTATGACCACAGCGCCGCCGCCGGGTTTCCCGGCGCCGGCCCGGGCGTGAAAAACACCGCCGCATGATCCTCGCAGCCGCCGCGGTCATCATCGGTCTCGTGCTCCTGGTCTGGAGCGCGGACCTGTTCGTTGCCGGCGCCGCCTCCATCGCCGAGAACCTCGGCCTGTCGCCGGTCATCATCGGCCTGACCATCGTTTCCCTCGGCACCTCGGCGCCGGAGATTCTCGTCTCCATCACCGCCGCCCTGGCGGGGGCGGGCGAACTCGCCGTGGGCAATGCGCTCGGCTCGAACATCGCGAACATCGGCCTGGTGCTCGGGCTCACGGTGCTCATCGTGCCCATGCTCATCCGCCAGGGCTGCGTGCGCGTGGAGCTGCCGACCCTGCTCCTCGTCACCCTGGGCACCTGGGTGCTCCTGCTCGACGGCGTGCTGACGCGCCTCGACGGCCTGCTGATGATGGGCGGCCTGGTCCTGATCCTCGTGCAGATGGTCCGCGCGCAGGCCGGGAACCGGGTCGTGCAGGAAGAGAGCGAGGAGGAGGAGCTGCCGCACCTGTCGCCCCTGCGCGCCTGGCTCGCCTTCTTCGCCGGCCTCGCCCTGCTCGTCGGCAGCTCCCGGCTGCTGGTCTGGGGCGCCACGACCATCGCCGCCCAGCTCGGCGTCTCCGAGCTGGTCATCGGCCTGACCATCGTCGCCGTGGGCACCAGCCTGCCGGAGCTCGCCGCGACGCTCGCCGGCGCCCTCAAGGGGCACACGGAGATCGCCATCGGCAACGTCATCGGCTCGAACCTGTTCAACCTGCTGGCGGTGATGTCGGTGCCCGGCGTCATCGCCCCGCTGGCGCTGTCCGCCGACGTGCTCAGCCGCGACTACCCGGCGATGGCCGCGGGCACCTTCCTCCTCGCCATCGCCATCTACACGGGGCACCGCCGCCGGCGCGCGGAGGGCGGCTACAGCTACCTGGGCCGCGCCGTCGGGCTGTTGTTGACGGGCTTCTACGCGCTGTATTATTACGCGCTTTCCCAGAGCCTCTAGGGTCGCCACTGCCCATGACGCTCTCCACGCCGCTCACTGCCATGACCCCCACCCCATGACCCACGCCGCCCCGCCCAGCTACGTCGACTCCGCCCGCCGCACGGTGCGCATGGAGGCCGAGGCCGTCGCGGCCCTCGAGGCGCGCATCGGCAGCGAGTTCGCGCACGCCTGCGAGCTGCTGCTCGCCACCCGCGGCCGGGTCGTGGTCACGGGCATGGGCAAGTCCGGGCACATCGGCACGAAGATCGCGGCGACCCTCGCCAGCACCGGCACCCCCGCCTTCTTCGTCCACCCGGGCGAGGCCAGCCACGGCGATATGGGCATGATCACCGGCGACGACTGCGTGCTGGCGCTCTCGAACAGCGGCAGCACCAGCGAGGTGGTCATGCTGCTGCCCCTGCTCAAGCGGCTGGGGACGCCCCTGGTCAGCATGACCGGCAACCCGTCCTCGACGCTGGCACAGGCGGCGGACGCCCACCTCGACACCGGTGTCGAGACCGAGGCCTGCCCGCTGGATCTCGCCCCCACCTCGAGCACGACCACGGCGCTGGTCATGGGCGACGCGCTGGCCATCGCGCTGCTCGAGGCCCGCGGCTTCACCGCCGAGGACTTCGCTTTCTCCCACCCCGGCGGCGCCCTCGGCCGCAAGCTCCTGCTCATGGTGGAAGACGTGATGCGCAGCGGGCCGGAAATCCCCCGGGTCACCCCGGAAACGCCGCTCGGTGAAGCGCTGCTGGAAATCTCCGCCAAGGGCCTGGGCATGACCACGGTCGTCGACGGCGACCACCTCGAGGGCGTCTTCACCGACGGTGACCTCCGCCGCGCCATCGACGCCCGCATCGACATCAACGAAACGCCCATCGGCGATCTCATGACGCGCCGGGCCCGCACCATCACCGAGGGCATGCTCGCCGCCGAAGCGCTGCGCATCATGGAGGAGAACCGCATCAGCGCGCTCGTGGTGGTGGGCGACCGCGGCGAGCCCGTTGGCGTGGTCAGCCTGCTCGGCCTGCTCCAGGCCGGCATCGCCTGAGGCCGCCGGTGATCGACCGCGCCCGCGCCAGCGCCCTGCGCCTCCTGGCCCTCGATGTCGACGGCGTGCTCACGGACGGCCGGCTCTACTACGGTAATGACGGCGAGGAACTGAAGGCGTTCAATATCAAGGACGGCGTGGGCCTCAAGCTGCTGCAGCAGGCCGGCGTCGCCGTGGCCATCATCACCGGGCGCCGCTCGCAGATCGTCGAGCGGCGCGCGACCGAGCTCGGCATCGCGCACGTGGTGCAGGGGCGCGAGGACAAGCGCGCGGCCCTGGAGGAACTCTGCGCGAGCCTGGACCTTGCACTGTCGCAGTGTGCCTACATGGGCGACGACCTGCCCGACCTCGGCGCCCTGCGCGCGGCGGCTATCGGCCTGGCGCCGGCCGACGCGGTGGAGGCCGTTGCCGAGGCGGCCGACTGGCAGAGCCGCTACCCCGGCGGCGGCGGCTGCGTGCGCGAGGCCTGCGAGCAGCTCCTGCACGCCATGGACCGCCGCGAGGCCACCGAGGCGGCCTACCGGTGAAGCACCTCGCCGCCCTGCTGCTGGCCGGTGCCGCGCTGCTCGCACCGGCGGTGCAGGCGTTGCCCGGGGACCGCGAACAGCCCATCGCCGTCGAGGCCGACCGCGCCGTGCGCGATGAAAAAGCCGGCGAGACCATCTACAGCGGGGACGTGCGCCTGGTGCAGGGCAGCCTGGTGATCGAGGCCGACGCGCTCACCATCTACCACAGCCGTGACCTCGCCGAGCGCGTGGTCGCCACCGGCGAGCCCGCCCGCATGCAGCAGCAGCCGGAGGTCGACGAAGCCGTGATCCACGCCGCCGCCCGGCGCATCACTTATTTCACCGCCGAGGAGCGCGTGCTGCTCGAACGGGACGCCGAGGTCGAGCAGGACGGCGCCACGGTGCGCGGCGAGCGCATCGACTACCTGATCCGCGAGCAGCTGGTGCGCGCCGATGCGGCGGACAGCGGCGGCGAGCGGGTGCAGGTGGTGATCCCGCCGCGCCTGGCCGAAGAGGCCGAGGACCCGGCCGGCGACGGCAGCGGGGACAGCGGTGCCCGGACGGACGCGGCGACCCCGGCCCCCGCCGCAGCTGACGACGCGACCGACGCAGGAGCGCCGCCCGATGGCGGAACTGAAGGCGAGTAAGCTGGCCAAGGCCTACGGCGGGCGCCCCGTGGTCCGGGATGTCTCCCTCGCCGTGGAAAGCGCCCAGGTCGTCGGCCTGCTGGGGCCGAACGGGGCCGGCAAGACCACCTGTTTCTACATGATCGTCGGCATCATCCGCGCCGATGCCGGGCAGATCACCATCGACGGCGAGGACATCATCGGCCTGCCCATGCACGAGCGGGCGCGCCGGGGCATCGGCTACCTGCCGCAGGAAGCCTCCGTGTTCCGCAAGCTGTCCGTGGGCGACAACCTCATGGCCATCCTGGAGACGCGGCGGGACCTCAGCCGCGCCCAGCGCCGCGAGCGTAGGGACGAGCTGCTCGAGGAGTTCCACGTCGCCCACCTGCGCGACAGTCTCGGCCAGGCCCTCTCCGGCGGCGAGCGGCGGCGCGTGGAGATCGCCCGGGCGCTGGCCACGGAGCCCGCGTTCATTCTCCTCGACGAGCCTTTCGCCGGCGTAGACCCGATCTCCGTCTCGGACATCAAGGAGATCATCCGCCACCTGCAGCACCGCGGTATCGGCGTGCTGATCACCGACCACAACGTGCGCGAGACCCTCGATATCTGCGAGACCGCCTACATCGTCGGCGAGGGTCGCATCATCGCCGCCGGTTCCCCCCAGGACGTGCTCGACAACCCGGAAGTGCGCAAGGTCTATCTCGGCGATACCTTCCGTCTCTGACGGCTTCGCGGAAGACCTTCGAACCCCCGGAGCGCCCGCTCCGGGGCGATTTCACGCGCCGAACCGGGCCTTTCCGGCGCAGTTCGTGACGGAGGTCAAAAGTCAATATGTTCGTCACTGCAATTTCCGCGCCACTCCGTTGCCAGCGCCGCCGGGCCGACGCTACACTGCACCGGTAAAGGGCAAGGGAACGCCTCCCCGTCACCATCATGAAGCAAGCACTGCAACTCAAGCTGGGTCAGCAGCTGACCATGACGCCGCAGCTGCAGCAGGCGATCAAGCTGCTGCAGCTGTCGACGCTGGACCTGCAGCTGGAGATCCAGCAGGTGCTGCAGAGCAACCCGATGCTCGAGCTCGACGAGGGCGACGAAGACGGCCCGCTGGACGGCCCCGAGCCCGATGAGCCGCTGACCGCGAGCACCGGCGAAGGGCCCCTGGAGAGCCTCGAGCGCACGGCGGCCGGTGACGGCGAGAGCGGCGACTACGAGCCTTCCATGCCCGAGGACCTGCCCGTGGACACGCAGTGGGAGGACCTCGTGCCCTCCTCGGCGCCCTCGGCACCGGGCCCGGGGGCGGAGGGTGCCGACTACGACGTTGACAGCCGCAACGCCAGCGTCCAGAGCCTTCACGACCACCTGCTCTGGCAACTCAACCTCCCCCGCCTGTCGGACATCGACCGCGCGATCGCGATGACCATCATCGACGCCACCGACGACAGCGGCCGCCTCACCAGCTCCGTGGACGAGCTGCACAGCCTCTGTGCCGCGGACTTCGACGGCGAGATCGAGCGCGAGGAAGTGCTCGCCGTGCTCCACGCCCTGCAGCAGTTCGAGCCCACCGGGGTGTTCGCCGCCGACCTGCAGGAATGCCTGCTGCTGCAGCTGAAACAGCTGCCGCCGGAAACCCCCTGGCTGGAGCACGCGCGTACCCTGGTCAGCCGCCACCTGGCGCAGCTCGGCAACGGCGACTACGCGCAGATCCTGCGCCGCATGCGTCTCGACGAAGATGCCCTGCGCGGCGTGCTCCAGCTGCTGCAGACCCTCGACCCGTTCCCCGGCAAGCGCATCGGCGCCGACGACACCGAGTACGTCGTGCCCGACGTGTTCGTGCGCAAGCGCGACGGGCGCTGGGTGGTGGAGCTCAACCCGGACATCGCACCGCGGCTGCGCATCAACGACACCTACGCTGGGCTGATCCGGCGCGCGGACAACAGCGCCGAGAACACCTACCTGCGCGACAACCTGCAGGAGGCGCGCTGGTTCCTGAAGAGCCTGCAGAGCCGCAACGAGACCCTGCTCAAGGTGGCCTCGGAGATCGTCTCGCACCAGCGCAACTTCCTCGAGTACGGCGAGGAGGCCATGAAACCGCTGGTCCTGCACGACATTGCCGAGGCCGTGTCGATGCACGAATCGACCATCTCCCGGGTGACCACGCGCAAGTACATGCACACGCCCCGGGGCATTTTCGAGCTGAAGTACTTTTTCTCCAGCCACGTCGCCACGACCACGGGCGGCGCCTGCTCCTCCACCGCCATCCGCGCGCTGATCCGCAAGCTCATCGCGGCGGAGAACCCGCGCAAGCCGCTCAGCGACAGCCGGCTCGCCCAGCTGCTGGAGGAACAGGGGATCAAGGTAGCCAGGCGGACGATCGCGAAGTACCGGGACAGCCTGTACATCCCGCCGTCCAGCGAGCGCAAGCGCCTGGTCTGAGACAGAAGCGCCCGGCAGAGACCCGGGCATACCTGCGTTGCAACGCACAAGGAGTCCAGTATGCAACTCAACATCAGCGGCCATCACGTCGACGTCACCGACCCCCTCCGCGAGTACGTGGAAAGCAAGTTCGAGCGGCTCCAGCGCCACCACAGCCACATCACCAACATGGAAGTGACCCTCATCGTCGAGAAGCAGGTACAGAAAGCCGAGGCCAACGTGCACATCTCCGGCGCCGACATCTTTGCCGCCGCGGAATCGGACGACATGTACGCCGCCATCGACGCGCTGGCCGATAAGCTCGACCGGCAGCTCATCAAGCACAAGGAGAAGGCGCGGCCGCACTAGCATGGAAGCATTGGGAGAACTGCTGTCGCCGGCGCGTACCCGATGGGACGTGCCGGGGACCAGCAAGAAAGCCATCTTCGAGGAGGTCGCCGCGCTGGTCGCGGCGGACCACCCGGACCTCGACCCCGGTGATCTCATCGGCAAGCTGCTCGCCCGGGAGAAGCTGGGCAGCACCGGTCTCGGCGGCGGCATCGCCATCCCGCACTGCCGCCTGGCGAGCTGCGGCGAGCCGCTGGGGGCGCTGGTCAGCCTGCGCGAACCGGCCGACTTCGATGCGCCGGACGACGCCCCGGTAGACCTCCTCTTCGTGCTCCTGGTGCCCGAAGAGGCGCACCAGGAACACCTCGACATCCTCGCCGCCATCGCGCGCCTGTTCAGCCAGCCGGCGCTGCGCTCTGCCCTGCGCGCCTGCGACAGCGACCGCGCCCTCTACGACACCGTGGTCGGCTGGGAAGGCTGAACCCGCCGTGGACCTCGTCATCATCAGCGGCCGCTCGGGCTCGGGCAAGAGTACGGCCCTGCACCAGCTCGAGGACGAGGGCTACTACGCCATCGACAACCTGCCCGCCTCGCTGCTGCCGGCCCTGGTCGGCCACGCGCCGGCCCTCGGCCGCGACGGGGCCGGCGTCGCCGTGTGCATCGATGCCCGCAACGCCGCCGCCGACCTGTCGCGGATCGACGAGATTCTCGCCGCGCTGCCGGACACGGTGCGCCTGCGCACGCTCTACCTCGACGCCGACGAGGACACGCTGCTCAAGCGCTTCAGCGAGACGCGCCGCCGGCATCCGCTGGCGAGCCGGGAGCTGCCCCTCGCCGAGGCGATCCGCCGGGAGCAGGCCCTGCTCGAGCCCCTGGCCTCCGAGGCCGGCCTCACCCTCGACACGAGCGAGATGACCATCCACGAGCTGCGCGACGCCGTGCGCCAGCGCCTGGTCGGCGCCGGGGCCGGGGTGCTGTCGCTGCTGGTGCAATCCTTCGGCTTCAAGCGCGGTGTGCCCGCCGACGCCGACCTGGTGTTCGACGTGCGCATGCTGCCCAACCCGCACTGGAGCAAGGAGCTGCGCCTGCTCACCGGGCGCGACGAGCCGGTAAAGGACTTCCTCGAGGCGCAGCCCCTGACCGGCGAACTGTTTCTCGAGTTGGCGGGGTTCCTCGATCGCTGGCTGCCGCACTACGCCAGCGGTGCGCGGAGCTACCTGACCATCGCCCTCGGCTGCACCGGCGGACAGCACCGCTCCGTGTACATGGCCGAGCGGCTCTTCGCGCACCTGGCGGCCCACCACGGCCCGGTGCACCTGCGGCACCGGGAGCTCGCCTGATGGCCCTCGAGCGGCGGGAAATCACCATCATCAACAAGCTCGGGCTGCACGCCCGGGCCGCGGCGAAGTTCGTCAGCTGCGCCGCCGCCTACTCCGCCCGCATCCGGGCCGGCCGCGCCGACGGCGGCGGAGACCTCGTCGACGGCAAGAGCATCATGGCGGTGATGATGCTCGCGGCGGGCAAGGGTACGGCGCTGGTACTCGAGGCCGAGGGCGAGGACGCCGAGGCGGCGCTCGCCGCGCTCTGCGCCCTTATCGACAACCGCTTCGACGAGGAAGAGTAGGCTCTCACCACCCGCACTGAAGCGGGTTCTGTTGTTGTCGCCCGGTGTTTACCGGATAATTTCGGGGTTCCCGCCCATTCACCCCGGACCGAGCGACGCCATGACCAGCGCTGAACCGCACAGCCAGAAGCCGCTTGCCCGGGTTACGGAGGCCCTGGAGAAGGGCACCCTCGGCGATGTCAGCCGGATGCTCCGCAAGATGGAGCCCGCCGAGGCGGCGCACCTCCTCGAGTCCTCGCCGCCGCGCTCGCGGCAGGTACTCTGGCAGCTCATCGACGACGACCTGCAGGGCGAGGTGCTCAACGAGCTCGGCTACGAGCTGCAGCTGGAGTTCCTGAGCGAGCTGGAGCCGGCCCAGGTCGCCCAGCTCACCGAAGGGCTCGACGACGACGACGTCGCCGACATCCTTCAGCAGCTGCCGGACGAGGTCACCTTCGAGGTCCTCGAGGCCATGGACCACCAGGACCGGGCGCGCCTGGAGCAGGTGATCTTCTACGCCGACGACACCGCCGGCGGTCTCATGAACACCGACGCCATCACGATCCGGGCAGACCTGACCCTGGACGTGGTGCTGCGTTACCTCCGCCGCCACGAGACCATCCCCGCGGCCACCGACAACCTGATCGTCGTCAACCGCGACGACCGGTACGTCGGCCTCCTGCCCCTGCGCACGCTGCTGGTATCGGACCCGTCGCACTCGGTGCGGGAACTGATGGTCACGAGCCAGCAGGCGCTCCCGGTGGACATGCCCGACGACGAGGTGGCGCGGCTCTTCGAGCGCAACGACTGGGTGAGCGCCCCGGTGGTGGACGCGGACGGCCGGCTCCTCGGGCGCATCACGATCGACGACGTGGTCGACGTGATCCGCGAGGACGCCGACCACTCCTTCATGGCCATCGCCGGTCTCGACGAGGACGAGGACACCTTCGCCCCGGTGCTGCGCACCGCGAAGCGGCGCACCGTGTGGCTCGCCATCAACCTCCTCACCGCCTTCATCGCCTCCGGCGTGATCAACCAGTTCCAGGCCACGATCGAGAAGGTGGTGGCCCTCGCCGTGCTCATGCCCATCGTCGCCTCCATGGGCGGCATCGCCGGCACCCAGACCGTGACGGTGCTGGTCCGCGCCATGGCCATGGGACAGATCAACGCCGGCAACCGGACCTGGCTGATCCTGCGCGAGGCCTACGTCGGCATCATCAACGGCCTGGTCTGGGCGGCCATCGTTGCCACGGCCGCGGCGCTCTGGTTCGACAGCCCGACCCTCGGCGCCATCATCGCCGCGGCCATGGTCATCAACCTGGTGACCGCGGGCCTCTCCGGCGCGGTGCTGCCGCTGGTGCTGCAGCGGCTGAAGATCGACCCTGCCCTCGCCGGTGGCGTGGTGCTGACCACGGTCACCGACGTGGTCGGCTTCGTGGCGTTCCTCGGCCTGGCGGCGACTTTCTACGGCTGAAGACGCGACGATCGGGGACGCTATGGTCGAGGACGACGACTACCGGGACGAGGCGCCCAGCAAGAGCGCCCTGAAGCGGGAGATGACCGCGCGGCAGGCGCTCGGCGAGGCGCTCTGCGCCCTGAGCCCGAAGGAGCTCGCCGCCATTCCCATCGACGACCCGGCGCTCGAGGCCGCCATCGTGCAGGCCCGCGGCATCACCAGCCGCAGTGCCCGGCGGCGCCACCTGCAGTTCATCGGCAAGCTCATGCGCAGCGTGGACCCGGCGCCGCTGCAGGCGGCCCTCGACGGCCTGCACCAGCAGCGGGCCGCCAGCGCCGCGCAGCACCACGAGCTGGAGGCACTGCGCGACCAGCTGGTCGACCGCGGCGACGACGGCCTGCCGGCCGTGCTCGAACGCTTCCCCGGCGCGGACCGGCAGCACCTGCGCCAGCTGCTGCGCCAGGCTCAGCGCGAGAAGGCCGGATCGCGACCGCCGGCCGCCGCGCGCAAGCTCTTCCGCTACCTGCGCGAGCTCCAGTCAGCGGGTATCTGAAGCACCCGCCGGCGCGGCGTTAGGGTCCGGCGGGATCGCCGGGGTCGGCACCGGCCCTGCGTCGCCGCGCGCCGCGTTCGGGTCCGGCGGGCCATCCGACGCCGTCGGTGCACCGGGGGCGGCATTCGGGTCGAGGATGCGTTCGCCGTTCGGGTCCACCGGAATACTCGCGCTGTCGTCGAAGATCCGCCGCAGGCGCACGTCGGGGCTGCCCAGCGGTCCCGACACCTCGTAGACGCCGCTGGACATGCGCTTGACCTGTTTCTCGAAGACCTTGCTTACCACGTAGACGCCGGCGGCGACGGGCAGCCCGCCGGCCAGCGCGGCAACCCAGGGCAGGTTGTTCGCCACCGGCAACGTCACCACCAGCTCGCCCTCGATGGACGGCTCGCTGGCCGCGAGCCGGGTCACGCCGCTGAACTCGAAGGCGCTGGCCGCGCCGCGCAGCGTCAGCGCCGAGATTTCCATGCTGCCGCGGCGGAAGCGGAACTCGCTGGCCGCGCGCTCGAAGGGAATGCCGGACTCGAACATGTGCGACAGGCTGAGGCCGCGCAGGATCTCCGCGAGGTTGAGCAGGGAGAGGACCTTGAGCGCGCCGGCAGAGCCCTTCGCCTCGAGGAGGCGGCCGTCCCGCCCCTCCACGGCCACCGTGCCCGCAAGCGTCGCGAGCGCCAGGGCCCGCGGCGAACCGGACCAGCGCAGGTCCGCACTGGCGCTGCCGTTGTCGGTGACCAGGGTCGGCGCGTAGCCCAGGGCCAGCAACACCTGGCCCAGGTCATCGAAGGCGACGTCGATAGCGAACTGCGTTTCGCCGGCGGCCCAGCGCAGTACACCGCCCTCCTCGCTGCGGCTGCGCAGGCCGAACAGCTCGCCGCGGATACCCCGGGCGACGATCGCGTCTGCCTCCCGGTCGAGCTCGAAGGCCAGGTGGCCGACCCGCTCCCCCGCCCGGCGCAGTTCGAGGATGTCGACACCGACCGGGCGCAGGACCCGGTAGGCGGCGTCGAAGTCCGCCTCCCCCGCCTGCTCGGGCAGCCCGTCGAGGTCGAGGTAGTCGAGAAGCAGGCGCGGGACCGGCCCGCCGAGCTCCAGCGCCCCCTGCAGCCAGTCAGCCTCCAGCCGGAGGTTGCCGCCGCTGAGGGCGCCGTCGGCGAGATCGAGGCGCCCCGCAACCCGGTCCCCGAGGGCGAGGTCCACCGCGATGCGCTCCCGCGCCAGGCGCAGGTCCACGGCGAGGGAACGCGGCTCCGCCGCGGTCTTGCCCCAGGGGGCCGGGAGCGCCAGGGCCACGCCGGTCAGGTCGCTGGCCAGGGTGAGCCGCGCCGGCTGGTCGCGGCGCAGGAGCAGGTCACCGAAGGCATCGGCCTCGCCGCTGGCGACGGCCGGGATGTCGAGCTGGAGCCAGTCGAAAAGCGCGGCCATGGGCAGGCCCTTGCCGGCAAAGCGCAGCGCCAGGGGCGCGTCGGCGCCGGCCTGGGAGAGGCTCGCGCTGACCGGGCTGCCCCAGAGCGTGCCGACGAGGTCATCGCTCGAAAAACCGCTGCCGCTTGCATAGCCCACGCGGCCGCTGAGGTTCTCGAACACCAGGCCGCCGGGCTGCACGCGCAGCAGCGCCCCGTCGGCACTCGCGTCGACAGTGACTACCGGTTCGCTGCGGTCGTCCAGGGGAATGCGCAGGTCCAGCAGGGTCCGCACCGGGCCCGCGGCGGACCAGCCATCGACGACGCCGCCGGTCATCGCCGCCAGCGGCGAAGCCTTGACCACCGCCAGCCCGTCACCGGCATCCCCGGCGAGGGTCGCGGCCACGGCCAGGACGCGCTCGCCGGCGTCGCCCCGCCAGGCCTCCGCGGACAGGCGCTCGAGCCGGTTGCCGGCGATCTCGCCGCGCTCGCCCCAAACGCTGACGCGGGAGTCGTCGATCACCAGGCGTCCGGCGAAGACCTCGAGCGGCGGCCAGGCGGGGTCGAAGGCGACCGTGGCGTCCTCCACGTCGAAGTGCAGCTGAACGGTCAGGTGGTCGTAGTTGCCCTCGAGGAGGCTGCCCCGCCAGGCGAAGCCCCCGGTGACCACCCGCCCGGGGCCGATGGCATCGGCGAGCCAGCGCCGCAGGGTCGCGGGCAGCCGGTAGGGCAGGTACTTGTCGCGATAGCGGGCGCGGCTGTCGCCGAGACCGACGAGCAGCTCCATGGCCGGCCCGACGGTCGTGCGGCTGAAGGGGATATGCAGGCCCAGCAGCGCCCGCGCCGTGCCCTCCTCGCCGCTCGCCTCCAGCAGCCCCGAGCGGATCCACAGCTGCTCCGGGTCCCAGCGCAGGCGCAGGTCGCCGTGGACGGTGTCGTAAGCCAGCGGCTCCCGGTAGACCTTGGGAAAGGCGAGCACCAGCCCCTCGCTGTCGATGCGCACGTCGCCGCCGCCGGGATAGAGCCGGACAAAGGCGTCGGCGCCGGCCGCACCGGGCGCGCCGCGCCAGGACTCCACCGCCAGGTCGTCCACGCGGGCGGTCAGCTCCCAGCCGCGGCCCGGCGCGCGCAGGTCGTCGAGGGAGAACTCCAGGGCGCGAACGTCGCCGCGGGGCGCCAGGACGCCGAGGGCGTCTGCGAGGCGCGGCGGCATGCTCGGCAGGCTGGCGAGGAAGCTGTCGATACCGTCGAGGCGGAACTCGCCGCTGCGCACCCGCAGCGAATCGCCGCGCAGGTCGAACTGGGCCCGGGGCAGCAGCCAGTGGCGCCCGCCCTGGGCGAGGGACAGGTCCGAGGCATGCAGGGTCCAGCCCTCCCCGCCCTCGACCAGGGCGGCGTCCATGGCCAGCGAGGCCAGCGGCACCCGCCAACCGCCGCCCCCGCCCTCGAGCAGCAGGTTGTCGCCGGCCAGCGAGAGGCGCAGGTCCGAGCGTCCGCCGGCCTGCTGCAGCCACAGCTGCACACCGGCGCGCCCGGCGGCCCGCACGGGCACGGTCACCGGCAGCCAGTCGAAGAGCCGCTCCAGGCGCTCCGCTTCCAGGGCCAGGAACACGTCCCCGCGCCAGGTCGCCGGGGACAGCGGGTTACCGATCCCCTCGGCGTGCAGCGTGGCCGCGTTGCCCACCGCTGTCTCGATGCGCGCATCGAGGGTCCGGGCGCTGCCGCTGCGCCTGAGGGTCAGGTCGAGGCGGGCGCGGCGGCCCTGGGCATCGGGGCGGTGCAGGAGAACGCGGTTGTCCTCGAGGACAAGGGCGCGCACCCGGGGCAGGAAGCTCGCCAGCCAGTCGCGCAGGCCGCCGTCGTCGCCGGGAACGCCGAAGCCGCGCAGGCGCAGGTGCCCGGCCTCATCCTGGTCCAATTCCACCGAGAGGCCGCTGAGGGTGACGAAGCTCGCCTGCGGGCTCCGCGTGAGCAGGCTGCGCAGCGGTGCCAGGCGCAGGCTGCCGCGGGCGAGCTGCACCGGCTCGATGGCCTCCCCGGGGAACGCCAGGCGCAGGTCCGTGAACACGAGCTCCGGCGAGAAGGCCTCCATGCGGCCGCTCACCGAGGACGCGCTCAGGGTGAACGGCAGGCGCTCGTTGAGCGCCGCCAGCAGCTGTGGCTGCAGCGCACTGACGTTGCCCATGAGCGCGCGGCCCGCGGCCACGTAGAGGGCGAGGAGCACCACGCCGGCGACCAGCAGCCGCCAGAGGGCGCCGGCGAGGACATGGAAGGGCGAGGATCGGGTCACGGCTGCCGCATTCACACTGCGTTAGAGCAGCACGATATCAAACTGTTCCTGGCTGTACTCCGGTTCGACACGGAAGCTGATGGTCTTGCCGATGAACGCCTCGAGATCGGCGACGTTCGCCGACTCCTCGTCGAGGAGCCGGTCCACCACGCTCTGCCCGGCGAGCACGAGCAGGTTGTCGTTCTCGTAGGCGCGGGCGTCGCGCATGATCTCCCGGAAGATCTCGTAGCACACGGTCTCCGCGGTCTTCAGCACGCCGCGGCCGTCGCACACCGGGCAGGCCTCGCAGAGCAGCTGCTCCAGCGATTCGCGGGTCCGCTTGCGGGTCATCTCCACCAGGCCGAGCTCGGAGACGCCGGTGATCTTGTTCCGCGCCGGGTCCCGGGCCATGGCCTTCTCGAGGGTCCGGTGCACCTGGCGCCGGTGCTCGGGATCGCGCATGTCGATGAAGTCGACGATGATGATCCCGCCGAGGTTGCGCAGGCGCAGCTGCCGCGCAAGGGTGGTGGCCGCCTCGAGGTTGGTCTTGAAGACCGTCTCCTCGTGGTTGCGACGACCGACGAAGGAGCCGGTGTTGACGTCGATGGTGGTCATGGCCTCGGTCTGGTCCATGACCAGGTAGCCGCCGGACTTGAGCGCCACCTTGCGTCCCAGGGCGCGCTGGATGTCCTCCTCGATGCCGTGGATGTCGAACAGCGGCCGCTCCCCGCTGTAGCACTCGAGCAGGTCGGCCACCTCCGGCATGTACTCGCCGCAGAACCGCTTCAGGGCCTCGTAGTTCTCGCGGCTGTCGATGCGGATGCGCTCGACGCCGGGCCGGGCCAGGTCGCGCACGGTGCGCAGGTGCAGCGGCAGGTCCTCGTAGAGCAGCTGCGGCTCCCGGGCCGCGGCGGCGCGGCGGGACACCGCGGCCCAGAGCCGCTTGAGAAAGCGCAGGTCCTGGGCGATCTCCGCCGGCCCCGCGCCCTCCGCAGCGGTGCGCAGGATGAAACCGCCGGCCTCGTCCATCTCCTCCGCCTCCAGGGCGTTGGCCAGCACCTCCTGGAGCCGGGCGCGCTCCTCGGCGTCGTCGATGCGCTGTGACACCCCCACGTGCTGCGTCTGCGGCATGTAAACGAGGTAGCGGGATGCGACGGAGAGCTGGGAAGTGACCCGCGCCCCCTTGCTGCCGAGGGGATCCTTGGTGACCTGCACGGTCACCGCCTGGCCCTCGCGCAGGTGATCGGCGATGCGCTCGCTGGCGTCGGCGCCGCCGACGATATCCGAGACATGGAGAAAAGCGTTGCGCGCGGCACCGATGTCCACGAAGGCCGCCTGCATGCCCGGCAGCACCCGGCTGATCCGGCCCGCGTAGATGTTGCTGACGATACCGCGGCTGGCGCTGCGCTCGATGTGGATGTCCTGGGTCGCCCCGTTCTCCACCACGGCCACCCGCGTCTCCATCGGGGTGACGTTGACCAGGATCTCCTCGCTCAAGCTGTCACCCCCTCCGCGGCCGGTTCCAGCAGCCCCGCGGCGAGCAGCAGCTCCCGCGTCTCCACCAGCGGCAGGCCGACCACGTTGCTGTAGCTGCCGGCGAGGCTGCGCACGAAGGCGCCGGCGAGGCCCTGGATGCCGTAGGCCCCGGCCTTGTCCCAGGGCTCGTCGGTGGCGAGGTAGGCATCGATGCGGGCGCGGTCGAGCCGGTCGAAGGTCACCGCCGTGCGCACGGTCACCGCCCAGAACGCCTCGCCGCGGCGAAGGGCAACCGCGGTGAGCACGCTGTGCTCGCGGCCCGAGAGGCGCTCGAGCATGGCCCGGGCGTCGTCCCGGTCCAGCGGTTTGCCGAGGATACTGTCGTCCAGTACCACCGCCGTGTCAGCGGCGAGCACCGCCGGGCCGCTGATCGCCCGGGCCTTGTCCGCCGCGGTGCGGGCGACGTAGGCATCGGGCACCTCGCCGGGAAGCGGCGTCTCGTCCACCGCCGCCGGTTGCACGCGGAACGGCAGGCCGAGCAGCGCCAGCAGTTCACGCCGGCGCGGGCTCTGCGAGGCCAGCACGAGGGGTTCACTCGCCACCGCGCCTACCGGGGACTACTGCACATGGTAGTAACGCCGCGCGCCGCGCAGCAGGAACAGCACTGGCGGCCAGAAGAGCGCGCTCGACAGGGCCGGCAGCAGGAACAGGAACGACCGCGACCCCGCGCCCTCGAGATTCTGGATCCACTGGCACACGAGCTGGTGAAGCCCGGCGAGCAGGAACACGGTGAGGGCCTGCTGCGCCAGCGAGAACACACGCATGCGCTGGTAAAGCAACCGCGCGACCAGCGCGACCAGGGACAGCGCGAGCACGTTCTGCCCGAGCACGGCCCCCTCCAGCACGTCCATGAGCAGGCCGGCGAGCGCCGCGGTCACCAGCCCTACCCGGTGCGGCAGGGCGATGACCCAGTAGGTCACCACGAGCAGCAGCCACTCCGGCCGCAGCCAGGCGAGCCAGGGACCGAGGGGCAGCACCGCCAGCACGTAGGCGGTGAACAGGGTCACCAGGATGACCCAGTACCCCGTGGGTCCCTCCTCGACGGCCATCAGCCACTGGCCTCGCTCTCGTCCCGGGCGAAGACGAGCAGCACGTGGCGCACCCGGTCCAGGGCCGCGGTGGGCCGCGCGGTAATCCGGGCGAAGGCCTGCCCCGGATCGCGCTCGATGGCGGTGACCGTGGCCACGGGGTAGCCGATGGGGAAGCGCTGGCCGAGGCCCGAGGTGACCAGCAGGTCGCCCTCCTGGATGTCGGTGGTCGCGGCCACGTGATGGATCTCGAGCCGGTCCAGGGAGCCCGTGCCTTCGGCGACCGCGCGCACGCCGTTGCGGTTCACCTGCACCGGCACGGAGTGGGTCGCGTCGGTGATCAGCAGCACCCGGGCGTGGAACTGGCTCACCTCCACCACCTGGCCCATGAGCCCGTTGGCGTCGATGAGCGGCTGCCCCGGGTAGACATCGGCGTCGTCGCCCTTGTCGAGGATGAGCTGGTGGCGCACCGGGTCCGGCGCCACGCCCACCACTTCGGCCACGAGCACGTCGTCGCGCAGCAGCGCGGTGGAGTTGAGCAGCGAGCGCAGGCGGGCGTTGTCGGCCTGCAGCGAGGCCATCTGCTGCAGCCGGCCCTTGAGCACCAGGTTCTCGCGGCGCAGGTGGGAATTGTCCTCGAGCAGCGTCTGCCGCGAGCGGATGTGCGTGTCCTGCCAGGCGCCGATCGCGCCGGGGATACCGGCGACCCAGAACACCGGCGCGAGCAGCGTGTCGAGGACGGCGCGACTGCCGTCGAGGCGGTTGTAGCGGAGGTCGGCGACCAGTAGCGCAGCCACGACGAAGGCGACCAGCGTCACCTTCAATCCGAGGTGCGACTCCTTGACGAATAGCGGCCTGATGTCAGTTCCCGGTGGCCGACGGCCATCGGGGCGCCGGCGCCTTACTCAGTAGAGAGCAAGTCTATCGTATGCCGATCCATGCGTTCCATAGCCATGCCGCCGCCCCGGGCGACGCAGGTCAGCGGGTCCTCGGCGACCACGACCGGCAGGCCCGTTTCCTCGGCGATGAGCCGGTCGAGGTCGCGCAGCAGGGCGCCGCCGCCGGTGAGCACGATACCGCTCTCGGCGATATCCGCCGCCAGCTCCGGCGGCGACTGTTCGAGGGCCGACTTCACGGACTGCACGATGGAGGTGAGCGGATCCTGCAGCGCCTCGAGGATCTCGTCGCTGTTCAGGGTGAAGCTCCGCGGCACGCCCTCGGCCAGGTTGCGGCCGCGCACGTCGATCTCGCGCACCTCGCTGCCCTTGTAGGCGCAGCCGATCTCTTCCTTGATCTTCTCGGCCGTGGCATCGCCGATGAGGGTGCCGTAGCGGCGGCGCACGTAGGCGACGATGGCCTCGTCGAAGCGGTCGCCGCCGACGCGCACGGAGTCGCGGTAGACCACGCCGTTGAGGGAGATGATGGCGATCTCGGTGGTGCCGCCACCCACGTCCACCACCATGCAGCCGGTGGCTTCGTCGACGTCGAGGCCGGCGCCGATGGCGGCGGCCATCGGCTCCTCGATGAGGCGGACCTCCCGCGCCCCGGCGCTGAGCGCGGACTCGCGGATGGCCCGGCGCTCGACCTGCGTCGACATGCAGGGCACGCAGATGAGGACCCGCGGGCTCGGGCGGATGTAGCGCGTCTCGTGCACCTTGGCGATGAAGTGCTGGAGCATCTTCTCGGTGACCTGGAAATCGGCGATCACGCCGTCCTTCAGCGGCCGGATGGCGGTGATGTTGCCCGGCGTGCGGCCGAGCATGCGCTTGGCCTCCGTACCCACGGCCTCGATGGTCTTCTGGCCGTTGTGGATACGGATGGCGACCACGGAGGGTTCGTCGAGGATAATACCCTGGCCGCGGACGTAGATGAGGGTGTTGGCGGTCCCCAGGTCGATCGACAGATCGTTGGAGAACATACCGCGGAGTTTCTTCAGCATTCAGCGTGTACCTTGAAGGGCCCTGGCCAGAGCGATCGCGCAAAACGCCTCTTCAGAAGGCGCGGGCGCAAGCGACGCGGGTCACGGACGATAGGAAACGGGCTGGAATAGCCGCGTTCTCGTGCGGTTTTGGGGCGCCGGACTGCGAGCAACTCTACCAACGGCGGGGATGTTGGGCAAGGCGCAACTATGGTAGATTTCGCGCTCGCGGCGCCGGGGGCGGCCCCGGTCGCAAGCCCCGGTGCCACTCGTACCGCAACCGTTAACACGACCTGAAAGAGCAACGCGGAATCCCCTGCCCATGACCCTAGGCGCCGATCAACTCGAGCGGCTGGCCGCCCTGGCCCGCCTGCGCATCGACCCCGGGGAAGCGCCGGCGCTGGAGGATAGCCTCGGTCGCATCCTGGCCCTGGTCGAAGAGCTGTCCGCCGTGGACACGACCGGCGTGGAGCCCCTGGCCAACCCGCTGGACGCGGTACAGCCGCTGCGCGCCGACGAAGTGACCGAGGGCAACCGCCGCGAGGCCTTCCAGGCCATCGCCCCGGCCGTCGAGGACGGGCTGTACCTGGTGCCCCGGGTGGTGGAGTAGACGGTGGCCAGCGAGACCCCCGCCACCGCCAGCCAGCTGCTCGAGGCCCTGGACCAGGGTCGCTGTTCGGCGGAAGAGCTGGTGCGCGACTGCCTGGCGCGCATCGAGGCCGAGGACGGCGCGCTCAACAGTTTCATCACCGTCGATGCCGAGGGTGCCCTGGCCGCAGCCCGCGCCGCCGATGCCGCCCGCGCCGACGGCCGCGCCGGCCCCCTGGCGGGGCTGCCGATCGCCCACAAGGACATTTTCTGCACCGACGGCCTGCGCACCAGCTGCGCCTCGCGCATGCTCGACAACTTCGTGCCGCCCTACAGCGCCACCGCGGTCGAACGCCTCGCCGCCGCGGGCGCCGTCACCGTCGGCAAGACCAACATGGACGAGTTCGCCATGGGCTCGTCGAACGAGACCAGCTACTACGGGCCCTGCCGCAACCCCTGGGACCTCGACCGGGTGCCCGGCGGCTCCTCCGGCGGCTCCGCGGCCGCGGTCGCGGCGGGCCTGGTCCCGGCCGCCACCGGCACGGACACCGGCGGCTCGATCCGCCAGCCGGCGGCGCTCTGCGGCATCACCGGGATCAAGCCGACCTACGGCCGCGTGTCGCGGCTGGGCATGATCGCCTTCGCCTCCAGCCTCGACCAGGGCGGCATCATGGCGCGCTCCGCCGAGGACTGCGCCCTGCTCCTCGGCGCCATGGCCGGGCACGACCCGGCCGACTCCACCTGCGCCCGCGAGCCCGTGCCCGATTACCGCGCGGCGCTGGCCATGGATCTCGACGGCCTGCGCATCGGCCTGCCCCGGCACTGGTTCGACGCCACCCTCGACAGCGCCATCGGCGACCGGCTTCGGGCCGCCCTGGCTGAACTCGAGGCCCGCGGTGCCCGCCTGGTCGATGTCGACCTGCCGAACAACCACCTGAGCATCCCGGCCTACTACATCCTCGCCCCCGCCGAAGCATCGACCAACCTCGCCCGCTACGACGGCGTCCGCTACGGCCACCGCTGCGTGGACCCGGCGGACCTCGAGGACCTGTACACGCGCAGCCGCGAGGAAGGCTTCGGCGCCGAGGTGCAGCGGCGCATCCTGATCGGCACCTACGCCCTGTCCGCGGGCTACTACGACGCCTATTACAAGAAGGCCCAGCAGACCCGCCGCCTGATCCGCCAGGACTACCTCGACGCCTTCGAAAGCGTCGACGTCATCGCCGGCCCGACCGCACCCGGCACCGCCTTCCGCCTCGGCGAGAAGGTGGACGATCCGGTCACCATGTACCAGGAAGACAGCTACACCCTCGGCGTCAACCTCGCCGGCCTGCCCGCCCTCAGCCTGCCCGTGGAACCCCTGCACGGGCTCCCCGTCGGGCTGCAGCTCATCGGCCGCCACTTCGAGGAGGCGCGCCTGCTCGCCGTCGCGCACCGCTACCAGCAGCTGACGGACTGGCACCTGCGTCAGCCGCCGGCCGCGGGGGGCGCGGCATGAGCTGGGAACCGGTCATCGGCCTCGAGGTGCACCTGCAGCTCGCGACCCGCTCGAAGATCTTCTCCGGCAGCGCCACCGCCTTCGGCGCCGAGCCGAATACCCAGGCCAGCGCCGTGGACCTGGCCATGCCCGGCATGCTGCCGGTGCTGAACGAGCAGGCGGTACGCTACGCCGTGCTTTTCGGTCTCGGCATCGACGCCGAGATCGGCCGCCGCTCGGTCTTCGACCGCAAGAACTACTTCTACCCGGACCTGCCCAAGGGCTACCAGATCAGCCAGTTTGCCGAGCCGATCGTCGGCCGCGGCGAGTTCGAGATCATCCTCGGCGACGGCAGCAGCAAGCGCATCGGCATCACCCGGGCGCACCTCGAGGAGGACGCCGGCAAGTCCCTGCACGAGGACTACCACGGCCAGACCGGCATCGACCTGAACCGCGCCGGCACGCCGCTGCTGGAGATCGTCACCGAACCGGACCTGCGCAGCGCCGAGGAGGCCGTGGCCTACCTGAAGGCCCTGCACAGCCTGGTGCTGTACCTCGGCATCTCCGACGGCAACATGGCCGAGGGCTCCATGCGCTGCGACATCAACATCTCGCTGCGGCCGGCAGGCAGCGACACGCTTGGCACCCGCGCGGAGATCAAGAACGTCAACTCCTTCCGTTTCGTCGAAAAAGCGATCGCGCACGAGATCGAGCGCCAGGCAGACATCCTCGAGAGCGGCGGCGCCGTCGTGCAGGAAACCCGCCTCTACGATGCCGAGCGCGACGAGACGCGGCCCATGCGCAGCAAGGAAGTGGCGACCGACTACCGCTACTTCCCGGAGCCGGATCTGCTGCCCGTGGTGCTGGAGGAGTCCTTTATCGAGGCACTGCGCGCCGAACTGCCGGAGCTGCCGGCGGCCAAGCGGCAGCGCTTCCAAGACCAGTACGGCCTCTCGGCCTACGACGCCGGCGTACTCGCGGACAGCCGCGCCCTGGCCGACTATTTCGAAGCGGTGGCCGCCGCCTGCGGCGACGCCAAGCTGGCGGCGAACTGGGTGCAGGTGGAACTCCTCGGCCAGCTCAACCGCGACGGGCTCGCCCTGGACGCCTGCCCGGTGGCGCCGGCGGCCCTCGGCGGCCTGCTCGCCCGCATCCTCGACGACACCATCTCCGGCAAGATCGCCAAGCAGGTCTTCGAGGCCATGTGGAAAGGCGAGGGCGAGGGCGATGCCGACACCGTGATCGAGGCGAAGGGCCTGAAGCAGGTCTCCGACAGCGGCGCCATCGGCGCCATGGTCGATGCGGTGATCGCCGACAGCCCGGAGCAGGTGGCGCAGTACGCCGCCGCCGACGAGAAGAAGCGCAAGAAGCTCATCGGCTACTTCGTCGGCCAGGTGATGAAGGCCTCGCAGGGCCAGGCAAACCCGGCCCTGGTCAACCAGCTGCTCGCCGAAAAACTGCCGGAGTAGCGCCGTCGCGTTGACGGCAACTGACTGAGGACAGCATGCGCAAGGACAAGAGCAAGGTCATCGACGAGCAGTGGGACGACGCGCGGGTGAAGAGCTTCCTCGCCTACCGCGCCCACGACGGCACGCCCGACGATTTCCACATCCTGCTGCGCGCCTACCAGGGTATGCGTGCCGAAGACTTCGCGCGCTTCCTGACCTTCTTCGCGGCCGAGGGCCGCGACCTGGACGCCCGCAACGGCGCCGGTGAAACGGTGCTGGACGTCGTCAAGAGCCACCGCCTGGGCGGCCCCTACGCCGAGGCCCTGCGCGCGGCCGGCGCCGGCAGCGGCGGCACGGCCACGGCCTGAACCGTCTGCTCCCTCAATCGACGGGCACGCGCCCGCGCAGGAAGCGCTCCCGGTTCTCCTGCTTCTTCGCCTCGCTCTTGCGCAGCAGCACGTAGACCGCGCCGGTGCCGCCGTGCTGGGGCTGGGCGCTGTGGAACGCCTGCACCGGCTCGAGCTCGCGCAGCCAGCGGTCCACGGCGCCCTTGAGCACCGACAGGCGCTCGTCCTTCGGCTTGCGTTCGCCCTTGCCGTGCACCAGCAGCACGCTGCGCAGGCCGAGCTCCAGGCAGTCCTCCACGAAAGCGAAGAGTTCGCCGCGGGCCTGGCGCACGGTCATACGGTGCAGGTCCAGGCGCGCGTCGGCCGGGTAGCGCCCCTGCTTGAGCTTGCGGTAGACCCCGTTCTGGATGCCCGGGCGCTTGAAGGCCAGCACGTACCAGGGGTCCAGGGGCTCGATGCCGTCCTCGCGCAGGGGATTGCGGTCCTTTCCGGGGGGCGTGACCGCCGCATTGCGCCGTGCGGCGAGCGCCGCGTCATCGGGGCCGGCGCCGCCGCGGCGCACGCGGCGCTCCCGGCGCAGCGGCGCCACGTCTGCCATTTCCTGCCAGAAAAGCTCGTCGTCGTCGTGCACGTCGTCATTGTGCATAGCGGCCTCCGGCGTTGAGGGAAAGTCCATCATTATAACCGGCGGGCACACGCGCCCAAGGTGCCCCGCCGCGAGCGCCCTCTGCTACCATGGCGCCTCCCTGGCAACGGAGCCTTCGCATGCGCGGCAACGCCCTGACCGGCGCCGGCTACCTCGTCCGCGGCGCCAGCCTGCTCACCCGGCCGACGCTGCGGCTGTTCGTGCTGGTCCCGCTGGCGGTCAATATCCTGATCTTCTCGGCGGTCATCTGGTGGGGCGTCAGCTTCCTGGCGGGCTGGCTCGATTCGATCATGGCCGGCATCCCGGACTGGCTCGGGTTCCTGGAGTGGCTGCTCTGGCCCCTGGTCGGGCTGCTGGTGACGCTCACCACCGGCTACCTGTTCACCGCCGTGGCCATCGTCATCGCCTCGCCCTTCAACAACCTGCTGGCCGAAAAGGTCGAGGAAATGCTGACCGGGCGCGAGGTCGCCGGCCTCGAGGGCCTCGGCGCAGCGCTGGCCGGCGTGCCGCGGGGCATCTTCCGGGAGCTCGCCAAGCTGCTCTACTTCGTGCCCATGGCTGCGCTGGTGCTGCTGCTCACCTTCGTTCCCGGGCTGAACGCGCTGTCGCCGGTGCTCTGGTTCGTGTTCGGCGCCTGGATGTTCAGCCTGGAGTTCCTGGATTACCCCATGGACAACCACAACCTGTCCTTCGCCGCCGTCCGCGATGCGTGCCGGGAGCGGCGCCTGTCGAGCCTCGGCTTCGGCGGACTGGTCGCCCTGTGCACGGGGATTCCGCTGGTGAACTTCGTGGTGGTGCCGGCGGCGGTCGCCGGCGGCACCCTGTTCTGGGTCGAGGAGGTGGCGGCCGACGGTCATCTCGCCGGCCGGGAGGCGGGTTAGGCCAGCAGTTCCTGCGGGGGGTGAGTGCAGGACAGGGGCTCGCCGAGGAGCGCTTCGAGATCGGGCAGCAGGAACGCGTCGTCCTCGCTGGCAAAGCTGATCGAGATGCCGGTCGCGCCGGCGCGGCCGGTGCGGCCGATGCGGTGCACGTAGTCCTCCGGGTCCTCCGGCAGGTTGTAGTTCACCACGTGGCTCACGCCCTCGACGTGGATACCGCGGCCGGCGACGTCCGTCGCCACCAGCACCGACAGGTCACCGCTCTTGAAACGCTCGAGGGTCTTGGTGCGCTTGTCCTGCGAGATCTCCCCGGAGAGGATGCCGGCGCGGATACCGGCCTTGCGCAGCCGCTCGTGCAGCCGCCGGACCTGGTCGCGGCGGTTGGCGAACACGATGACGCTGTCGGCGTCCGGGCCGCGCAGCAGGTTGAGCAGGATGCGGAAGCGCTCCTCGCTGCTCGCGAGGTAGACCTTCTGGTCGACGCTGTCCGTGGCCACGCTCTCGGGCTCGATCTCGACCTTCACCGGGTCGCGGGTCCACTGGGCGGCGAGGTTGATGATGTCCTGGGTGAAGGTCGCGGAGAACAGCAGCGTCTGCCGGTACTCCTTCTGCGGCGTGGCGCGCACGATGCGCTTCACCTGCGGGATGAAGCCCATGTCGAGCATCCGGTCCGCCTCGTCCAGCACCAGCACCTCGACGTGGTCGAGGAACAGGTCGCGGCGGGTCATGAAGTCGATGAGGCGCCCCGGCGTCGCGACGACGAGATCGACGATGCGCCGGTTCACCTGGTTCAGCTGCTTCTGGTAGTCCATGCCGCCGATCAGCGTCACGGTGTTGAGGCCCGTGTACCGCCCGAGTTCCTCGGCGTCGGCGGCGATCTGCATCACCAGTTCCCGGGTCGGCGCGATCACCACGGCCCGCGGTTCGCCGAGGAAGCGCTCATCCTCCACCGGGTTGTTGAGCAGGTCGTTGAAGATGGTGATCAGGAAGGCGGCCGTCTTGCCCGTGCCGGTCTGCGCCTTGCCGATGGCATCGTGGCCGCGCAGGGTGAAAGGCAGCACCTGGGCCTGGATCGGTGAGCAGTAGCGGAAGCCGAGGTCTGCGATGCCGTGCATGATCTCGTCACGCAGGCCGAGGTCATGGAAGCGCGTCTTGCCGTCCTCGGGCGGTACCGGGAAGTCGTCGATGGACCACTCGTGGGTGGCCGGCGCCGTGTTGGTCTCGCGCCGGCCGGCGGAATGCTTGCTCAAGATTCACCTGCAATGCTGAAAAATCGGCGCGAAGTGTAGCACTTCGGCGCCCCGCCTGCTGCCCCGCCGGCGCGCCCGCTCAGCCCCCGCGGGGATAGAGCCGCGCGAGGTAATAATCGATGCTGGTGAAGCGGCCGCCGCCGGTCACCATGAGCACGAGCAGCATGAGCGCGTAGGTGGCCGCGAACTCGATGCCGTTGTTGAGGATCACCAGCGGGCCGTGTTCACTGAGCCAGGCGTAGTTGCCGTGCTCCACCAGCAGTTCCCGGGCCACGCCCAGGCGCTGCGCGATGGCCGGGTCGCCGCTGTCGGCGATCGCCGCCCAGCCGTTCTCCCAGTGCACCGTGAGCCCAGCGACGATCATGGTCAGGCACAGCGGCACGGCCACCCAGCGGGTGGCGAGGCCGAGCAGCAGGAGCAGCGCGCCGAGGGCCTCGGTCCACGCGGCGAGCGGCGCCAGCAGCGCGGGCCAGGGCAGGCCGAGGCCCCACTCGCTGTTGCCGAACCACTCGACGGTGCTGTCCATGGCCGCGAGCTTCTGCGTACCGGCCATCCACAGCACCGGCGCCAGGTACAGGCGCAGCGCCAGCGGCGGCAGCCCGTCGAGCAGGCGCAAAGGGCCCGCGAGCGTATCCCTGAGCCGGTAGTAGCGGTTGGCGAGGCGCTGCATGAAGGATCGTCCGTCCCTGGCGTTGCCAGCTATGACAGTCCCGGCGCTGAAAAGTTTTCGCCCCGCCCCTGGGAACCGCGAACGGAGACCAGCAGGTCAGCGACCGCAGTCCGTGCAGCCGGGCCGCGGTGCGAGGGCCAGGCGCCGCACCTGGTAGTCGAACAGGTCCAGGGTCAGCAGGGCGCCGCGCAGGTCGCCGCCGTAAGCGGCCAGCACCTTGATCGCCTCGAGGGCGGCGAGGCTGCCGATGGCGCCGACGACGGGGCCAAGGACCCCGCTCTCGCTGCAGGACAGGGCGCTCGTGGCGCCCTCCTCCGGCACCAGGCAGCGATAGCAGGGGCCGCCGGCGGCGGGGTGGAAGGTGGCGAGCTGGCCCTCGGTGCGTACCGCCGCGGCGGAGACCAGGGGAATGCCGGCGGCGATGCAGGCGCGGTTGAGGGCGAAGCGCGCGGGATAGTTGTCGCTGCCGTCGAGGGCGAGGTCCACGCGGCCGGCGAGCATGCGCAGGCGCGCCTCGTCGGCGCGCTCGGCAACGACCTCGACCCGGGCGCCGGCGTTGAGAGCCGCCACCGCGTCGGCCGCCGAGCGCGCCTTGTTGCGGCCGAGGTCCGCCTCGCCGTGGGCGAGCTGGCGCTGCAGGTTGGAGGGCTCGACGTCGTCGCCGTCCACAAGGACCAGGCTGCCGACCCCGGCGGCGGCGAGGTAGAGCGCCGCCGGCGAGCCGAGGCCGCCGAGGCCGAGCACGAGAACCCGGGCGCGGCCCAGCGCTTCCTGGCCGGCGATATCGAAGGCCGGGAGCAGCAGCTGGCGGCTGTAGCGCTCGAGATCGTCGTCACCCAGCATGGCGGCCCCCGCTCGCGCGCTCGAGGCCGGCGAGGTCCCGCCGCGTGGCGACGGCATCGAAGCCGGCGCCGGCAAGCAGCCCGCGCACGGCTTCCGCCTGGTCGCAACCGTGCTCCAGGAGCAGCCAGCCGCCGTCCGCGAGGTGCGCCGGCGCCATCGCCGCGAGCGTGGCCAGGTCCTCGAGACCGGTGGGACCGGCGACCAGTGCCTGCGCCGGCTCGTGGGCCAGCGCCGGCCCCGCCAGGTGCGGGTCGTCCGCGGCCAGGTACGGCGGGTTGGCAACGACGAGGTCGAAGCGTTCGCCGCCCAGGGCGGCGAACCAGTCGGAAACGAGAAAGCGCACCCGCTCCAGGCCGAGGCGCTGTGCGTTGCCGGCGGCGACGGCGAGGGCCGCCGGGTCCCGGTCCACGGCGGTGACCCGCCAGCGCGGTCGCTCCGACGCCAGGGCGAGGGCGATGGCGCCGCTGCCGGTGCCGGCGTCGAGGACCCGCGCCTCGTCGGGCAGCGCGAGTTCCAGCGCCCAGCTGACGAGGGTCTCCGTGTCCGGGCGGGGTACGAGGGTGGCGCCGGTGACGCGCAGCGAGAGGGACCAGAAGTCGCGTTCGCCGACCAGGTAGGCCACGGGTTCACCGCCGCGGCGGCGGGCCAGGAGGTTGCGATAGCGCGCCGCCGGTTCCGCCGGCACCTCCGCCTCGGGCCAGGTGAACAGCCAGCTCCGGGGGCGGCCGAGGCAGTGGCCGAGGAGCACCTCGGCGTCGCGGCGGGCCTCGTCGGCATGGTCGGCACAGCCGCCGGTGGCGGCCTCGGCGAGGAGCGCCTGTACCGTGGTGGTCACGACCCGGCGAGGGCGGCCAGCTGGTCCGCCTGGTGCTCCTGGCGCAGGGGCCCGATGACCGCGTCGAGATCGCCCGCCATGATCTCGTCAAGGCGGTAGAGCGTGAGGTTGATGCGGTGGTCCGTCAGCCGGCCCTGGGGAAAGTTGTAGGTGCGGATGCGGTCCGAGCGGTCACCGCTGCCGACGAGGTTGCGCCGTTCCTCGGCCTGCTCGGCGGCCTGCTGGTCGGCCTGGGCGTTGGCCAGCTTCGCCTCCAGCAGCGACAGGGCCCGGGCCCGGTTCTTGTGCTGCGAACGCTCGTCCTGGCACTCGACCACGATCCCGGTGGGCAGGTGGGTCAGGCGCACCGCCGAGTCCGTCTTGTTCACGTGCTGGCCGCCTGCGCCGGAGGCGCGGAAGGTATCGATACGCAGGTCGGCCTTGTTGACGCTGACTTCGCCGAGCTCGTCCGCCTCCGGGAGGATGGCCACGGTGCACGCCGAGGTGTGGATGCGGCCCTGGGACTCCGTCTCCGGCACCCGCTGCACCCGGTGCGCGCCGGACTCGAACTTGAGGTGGGCGTACACGTCGCTGCCCTCGACCCGGCTGATCAGCTCCTTGTAGCCGCCGTGCTCCCCCGGCCGCTCGGAGAGCACCTCGACGCGCCAGCCGCGACGCTCGGCGTAGCGGCTGTACATGCGGAACAGGTCGCCGGCGAAGATCGCCGCCTCGTCGCCGCCGGTGCCGGCGCGGATCTCGAGGAACACGTTGCGGCCGTCGCGGGGGTCGCGCGGCAGTAGCAGCACCTGCAGCTCGCGCTCCAGGGCCTTGAGGCGGCTGTCGGCATCGGCGGCCTCTTCCTCCGCCAGGGCGCGCATTTCCGGGTCGCTGTCGCCGAGCATGGCCTGCGCCTCGTCGCGGTCCGCGGTGGCGGTGCGGAAGGCGGCGTAGCTCCTGACCACGTCCTCGAGCTCCGCGTACTCACGGGACAGGGTGCGGAAGCGGTCCTGGTCGGCGATGGTCTCGGGGTCACCGAGCAGCGCGGCGACCTCCTCGTGGCGCTCGGTGAGCGCATCGAGCTTGGCCAGCAGTGAGGGTTTCACTGCCGCTTGAGTCCGCGCGATTCCGCCGCCTTGCCGATGGGTGTGACCGAGGCCGCCTGCCGCGGCGCCTCCTCGAGGACCTCGTCACCGCGCAGGCCGAGCAGCTTGCGGGCGTGGGCGAGCACGTCCTCGCGCCCCTCGGCGCTGGCCCGCTTGAGGCCGGCGGTGGGGGCGTGGATGAGCTTGTTGGTGAGACCGCGCGCCAGCTGGGCGAGCACCGCGGGCGCGTCGTCGCCGCGCTCGAGGGCGGCGAGGGCCCGGTCGAGTTCCTGCTGCCGGGTCTGCTCGGCGGCCTTGCGGAACTCCTTGACCAGGTCGACGGCGGCCAGGGAGCGGCGCTCCTCGTAGAAGGCGCGCACGCCCTCGACGATGATGCCGTCGGCCTTGCGCGCCTCGTCCTGGCGGTTGCGCAGGTTCTCGTCGACGATCTGCCGGAGGTCGTCGACGGTGTACAGGTAGATGTCGCGCAGGTCACCGACCTGCGGCTCGATGTCCCGCGGTACGGCGATATCGACCATGAGCATGGGCCGGTGCTTGCGGGCACGGATCGCGCCCTCGACGGCGCCCTTGCCGAGGATCGGCAGCTGGCTCGCGGTGGAGGAGATGACGATATCGGCCTTCGGCAGCTGCGCCGGGATATCCGACAGCAGGATGGCCTCGGCACCGAACTTGCGGGCCAGTTCCCGGGCCCGGTCCAGGGTCCGGTTGGCGATGGTGATGTTGTTGACGCCGGCCTCGATGAGATGCCGGGTGACCAGCTCGATGGTTTCGCCGGCACCGACCAGCAGCGCGTTGCAGTCGGACAGGTCCGCGAAGATGTGCCCGGCGAGGTCCACGGCGGCGTAGGCCACGGAAACGGGGTTCTCACCGATGGCCGTGTCCGTGCGCACCTTCTTGGCGATGGAGAAGACCCGCGGGAACAGGCGGCCGAACTCGCCGCCCACCGTGCCGGCCTCGCTGGCGACAGCGTAGGCGGACTTGAGCTGGCCGAAGATCTGCGGCTCGCCAAGCACCATGGAATCGAGACCCGCCGCCACCTGCACCAGGTGCTGCAGGGCGCGCTCGGCCACGTGGTGGTACGCCGCCTCGCGCAGGTCCTCGGGCTGGAGGTGGTGGTAGCCGGCCAGCCAGTCGACCACGGCGCCGGCCTTCATCACCGGGCAGTCGCCCGCCGGCACCATCGCGTAGAGCTCGGTGCGGTTGCAGGTAGAGAGGATGACCGCTTCCTCGAGCTCCAGCGCAGCGCACAGCTCGCCAAGGGCGTCGCCGACCTGTTCCGGCGCGAACGCCACGCGCTCGCGCACTTCGACGGACGCCGAGTTGTGGTTGATTCCCAGAGCGATGAGGTTCATGAACCCGCTTTCCCTGTCCTTCCGCACCGACCGGTGCCCCAGCCGGGGGCGCCGCATGCCCACATTCTACCAAGTCGGCGCCGGCAGCGCAGCGTGGCAGGCCCTCTGTGGGTTTCAGGGGGGGAGTGTGTCATCATTGCGGCGCCCCAAACATTGATCTTGCTCTATATTCATGCCGATGCGCCTGACCGCCCTCGCCCTCCTGCTGTCGCTGCTCGGAGGCTGCTCCAGCACCGTGGCCACCCGCCCGGAAGCGCCCGCGGAGGACACCGCGGCGGTCGCGGACGCGCCCCAGGCGGACGCGCCGGCGCCGCCGGTGCCCGAGCGGCCGATCCCGGACGCCAGCGTCTACCCCCTGCTCGCGGCCGAGTTCGCGCTGCGGGAGCGGGAGTACCCGCGCGCCCTGAAGATCTACCTCGAGCAGGCCCCCCTGCTGCGCGACCCGGCGATAAGCGCCCACGCCACGCGCCTCGCGCAGTACCTGCAGCGCGAGGACGCAGCCCTCGAGGCGGCCACGCTCTGGGCGGAACTCGAGCCCGGCTCGAGCGAGGCGCGGGACACGCTGGCCACGCTCCTGATCCGCCAGGGCCGCACGCCGGAGGCGCTGCCGCAGCTCGCCGCCGTCGCGCGGCTGGAGGGCGATGCCCGCTTCCCGGCCCTGCTCAACCGCTTCGACGAGCTGCCGCCCGCCGAGCAGGCCGCGCTGGATGAGGCCGTCAACGCGCTGCTGCCGGAGCTGGCGGACAGCGTACCGCTGCACCTCACCGCGGCGCTGATCGCCGCCGAGCGCGGCGACCCGGCCCGGGCGCGCGCGCGGCTGGACGAGGTCTTCGACCTCGACCCGCAGCAGCACCAGGCGCTGCTCCTCGAGGCGCGGCTGCGCATGGACGCGGGCGAACGCAAGCCGCTGGCGCGCATCGAGGCGGTCCTCGACGCCGAGCCGGACAACGACCGCCTGCGCCTGCAGTACGCGCGGCTGCTGGCCCGGGACGACATGACCGCAGCGCGGGAACAGTTCGAGATCCTGTCGGTGAACAACCCGCGGGACGGTGACATCCTCTATTCCCTCGCCCTGATCAACGAGGAGCTCGAGGACCGCGTCGCAGCCAAGGCCTACCTGCGCCAGGTGCTGGCCCTGGGCCAGCGGCCGGACGACGTCTACTTCGCCCTCGGCCGCATGGCGGAGCAAGAGGGTGACCTGGCCACGGCGATCCAGCACTACATGCAGGTGGGTGACGGTCCCGAATTCGTCGCCGCCAACGCGCGCATCGGCGAGCTGCTGTTGCGCGCCGACGAGCTGCCGCGTTTCCTCGGGCACTTCGCCACGCTGCGCCAGAGCTACCCGCCGCGCAGCGAGCAGCTCTACGCGCTGCAGGCCAACCTGCTCAATGCCGCCGGGCGAACGGAGACGGTGCTCGAGGTCCTCGGCGAGGGCCTGGACGCGCACCCGGGTTCGACATCCCTGCTCTACAGCCGCTCCGTGGCCTACGAGCGCCGCGGCGACATCGCCTCGGCGGAGCGGGACCTGCGCGCCATCCTCGAGCGGGAGCCGGACAACGCGACGGCGCTCAACGCCCTGGGCTACACCCTGGCCAACCGCACCAACCGCTACGATGAAGCCCGCGCACTGATCGCCCGCGCCCTGGCGCTGGAGCCCGGCGAGCCGGCCATCCTCGACAGCATGGGCTGGGTGCTATACCACCAGGGCGAGTACGAGCAGGCCCTGGACTACCTGACCCGCGCCTACGCGGCGTTCCCGGACCCGGAAGTGGCGGCCCACCTCGGCGAGGTGCTCTGGGCCTCCGGCGACCGCGAGGGCGCGCGCCGTATCTGGCAGGGTGCCCTGGACGAAGACCCGGAGCACAAGGTCCTGCGCGCGACGCTCGAGCGCCTCGGCGTCGACGAACAGCCCTGACACCGTGTTCCGCCAGGCCGTCAGCATCGCGCTTTGCCTGTGCCTGGCCGCCTGTGCCGCGCCGGGGGTTCGACCGCCGCCCGGCGCCTGGGCGGAGCAGCGGCCGCAGCTCGAGCAGTTCGAGCGCTTCCGCCTGCAGGCCAAGGTCGCCCTGCGCTGGCCCGAGGGCGCCGAGACGGCGCGCCTGTCCTGGGAGCAGCGCGGCGAAGAGACGGACCTCACCCTCGCCGGCCCCTTCGGCGCCGGCGCCGTGGCGATCGAGCGCCGCGGCGCAAGGCTCGAGATCAACGATGGCGACAGCCGGCGCACGCTCCCGGCCGACGACCCCGACGCCCTCGCCGCCGCCACCGGCTGGCCGGTACCCGTCGACGCGCTGGCCTGGTGGCTGCGGGGTCTGCCGGACCCCGCGGGCGCGCGGGCGCGGCTGACCTGGGACGCGGGGCTGCCGCAGCGCCTCGAGCAGGGGGGCTGGACCGTCAGCTACGGCCGCTTCGCCCGCGTGGACGGCCTGCTGTTGCCGCAGGCCCTGACCCTCCGCTACCCGGCCGGGGCGCTGGAGCTGCGCCTCGCCGCGGCGCAGTGGCAGGCGGGAGCCGACGAGTGACGGGCCGCGTACTCTCGCTGGCGGCGCCCGCCAAGCTCAACCTGTTCCTCCACGTGACCGGCCGCCGCGATGACGGCTACCACACGCTGCAGACCGTCTTCCAGCTGCTGGACTGGGGAGACACGGTCACCCTCGAAGCGCGGGACGACGGCGTCATCACCCTGGCCGGCCCGGACCTCGGCATCGCCCGCGACGACAACCTGGCGGTGCGCGCCGCGCGGGCGCTGAAAGCGCTGCCGGGCGTGGCCGCGGACGCGGGGGTGCACATCACCCTCGACAAGCGGATACCCACCGGCGGCGGCCTCGGCGGCGGCAGTTCCGATGCCGCCAGTACCCTGCTGGGGCTCGCCCGCCTCTGGAACCTCGCTGTCAGCGGGGACCGGCTTGCGGCCATCGGCGCCACCCTCGGCGCCGACGTGCCGGTCTTCGTCCGCGGCCACAGCGCCTGGGCCGAGGGCATCGGCGAGGAACTGACGCCCCTCGAACTGCCCCCGGCCTGGTTCCTGGTCGTCTACCCGGGCGTCCACGTCGACACCGGGGAAATATTTTCCCGGCGGGAATTGACACGTGACAGCCCGCCAATCACAATGGCCGCCTTTTTCGCGGGGGGTTCCCGGAACGACTGCGAGCCGGTGGTGCGCGACCTCTACCCGGAGGTCGACAAGGCATTGAATTGGCTCGGGAAATTCGGGGAGGCGAGGCTGACAGGTACCGGTGCATGCGTGTTCTGCCGCTGCGCCGACGAGGCGTCAGCACGGGCCATCGCGGCGGAGGTCCCGGCACCCTGGCGTGCCATCGTGGCAGCCGGCGTCAACCGTTCTCCTGCACTGGAACAAGAGGCAGAGACCTGACCAGCTCCTGGGGTGTCGCCAAGTGGCAAGGCACCGGGTTTTGATCCCGGCATTCGCAGGTTCGAATCCTGCCACCCCAGCCATCTTCCGGAATCTGATCACGTGCTCCTGGGGAACTCGCCGTGTCTTCGAAAATGATGGTGTTCACAGGCAATGCCAACCCCGAGTTGGCACGCAAGGTGGCGAGTCGCCTGTACCTCTCCCTGGGCAAGGCCGATGTCGGCCGCTTCAGCGACGGTGAGATCGCCGTCGAGCTGAATGAGAACGTCCGCGGCAAGGACGTGTTCGTCCTGCAGTCCACCTGTGCACCGACGAACGACAACCTGATGGAACTGCTGCTGATGATCGACGGCCTGCGCCGCGCATCGGCGGCTCGGATCACGGCGGTGGTGCCCTACTTCGGCTACGCCCGCCAGGACCGCCGGGTCCGCTCCTCGCGGGTGCCGATTTCCGCGAAGGTGGTGGCGGACATGATGGTCGGTGTGGGCGTCGACCGGGTGCTGACCGTGGACCTGCACGCCGAGCAGATCCAGGGCTTCTTCGCCTGCCCGGTGGACAACGTGTACGGCTCGCCGGTGCTCAACGACGACATCGTGGCGTGCAGCTACAGCGACCTCGTCGTGGTGTCGCCGGACATCGGCGGCGTGGTGCGGGCGCGGGCCATCGCCAAGCAGCTCGACGACGCGGAGCTGGCGATCATCGACAAGCGCCGGACCCGCCCGGGCGAGGCGCAGGTCATGAACCTGATCGGCAGCGTCGACGGGCGCACCTGTATTCTCGTCGACGACATGGTCGACACGGCGGGCACGCTGTGTAATGCCGCCGATGCGCTCAAGGAGCGTGGCGCGACCAAGGTGGTCGCCTACTGCACCCACGCGGTGCTCTCCGGCCGGGCGCTGGACAACATCCGGTCCTCCGAGCTCGACGAGCTCGTGGTGACCGACACGATTCCCCTGGGTGAGGAAGCGCGCGGTATCGACAAGATCCGCCAGCTCACGATCTCGGACCTGCTCGCGGAGTCCATTCGTCGCGTGTCCAACGAGGAATCGATCAGCGCGCTGTTCTCCTGAGAACGGCGCATAAGGGAACGCGCGCCGCGGCTGGTCGCAAGCCGTGCCGCGTTTTTTTGACGGAAAGGAGTCAAGACAATGTCTGACCAGCTTGAAATCGCCGCGATCGCCCGCGACGACCTGGGGAAAGGTGCGAGCCGCCGCCTGCGTCGTAACGCGGACATGATCCCGGCGATCATCTACGGGGCCGGCAAGGACCCCCAGCCCCTGTCCATCGTCCGCAAGGACATCGAGAAGTGCCTGGAGAGCGAGGCGTTCTTCTCCCAGGTCATCGCCGTGAAGATCGGCGGCGATGTGCAGAAGGCCATCCTCAAGGACCTGCAGCGCCACCCGGCGAAGGACCGAGTCATGCACGCGGACTTCCTGCGCATCGACGAGAAGGTCGCGCTCAAGGTGAACATCCCCATTCACTTCGTGAACGAGGAGAGCTGCCGCGGCGTCAAGCTCGAGGGCGGCATCATCGAGCACCAGTCGCTGGAAATCGAGGTGCTCTGCCTGCCCTCCGCCATCCCCGAATACATCGAGGTGGACATGGCGGACATCGGCCTCGGTGACAGCGTGCACCTGTCCGACGTGACCCTCCCCGAGGGCGTGGAGTCCGTGGCCCTGTCCTACGGCGAAGACCACGACGAAGTTATCGCCTCGGTCATCCAGCCGCGCGGCCTCAAGTCCGACGAGGAAGAGGACGAGGAAGCCGCCGAGGCACCGGCGGCGGACGACGTGCCGTCGGCGCAGGACGAGGGCGAGGACGAAGCCAGCGAGGACTGATCCCCGCGCGGCACCGTCACAGCGGAACGTCGCCGTGGGCAGCCCCATCCGCCTCATTGTCGGCCTCGGCAACCCGGGTGACGCCTACCGCGGCACCCGGCACAACGCCGGGGCCGATTTCGTATCGGCCCTGGCGCGGCGCCACGGGGCTACCCTGGCGGAGGAGAGCAAGTTCTTCGGCGAGACGGGGCGGGCCAGCGTGGCCGGCCAGGACCTGCGCCTGCTCATCCCGACGACCTGGATGAACCGGAGCGGCAGGGCCGTTGCGGCGCTGGCGGGTTTCTTCAAGATTCCGCCGGCCGGCATTCTCATCGCCCACGACGAGCTGGACATTCCCGCCGGCTGCGCCCGCTTCAAGCGCGGGGGCGGCCACGGCGGTCACAACGGCCTGCGCGACATCATCCCCGCGCTTGGCAACGATAGCGATTTCTACCGGCTGCGGATCGGCATCGGCCACCCCGGCAGCGCCGCCGTGGTCAGCGGCTACGTGCTCGGCCGGGCGCCGGCCGCCGAGGCGGCGCGCATCGCGACGGCCATCGACGCCGCACTTGACGCGCTGCCGCTGCTCCTCGCCGGCGACCTGGTGAAGGCGCAGACGCAGCTGCACAGTTTCACGGCCCCCTGAACGGCGGGGCAGCGGAGGCACAGAGCATGGGCTTCAAATGCGGTATCGTCGGTCTGCCGAACGTGGGCAAGTCGACGCTGTTCAACGCCCTCACCCGGGCCGGCATCGACGCCGAGAACTTTCCCTTCTGCACCATCGAGCCGAACGCCGGGGTCGTGCCCGTGCCGGACCCGCGGCAGGCGCGCATCGCGGCGATCGTGAAGCCGCAGCGGGAGGTGCCGACGACCATGGAGTTCGTCGACATCGCCGGGCTGGTGGCCGGCGCGAGCCGCGGCGAGGGCCTGGGCAACCAGTTTCTCGCCAATATCCGCGAGACCGACGCTATCGCCCACGTGGTGCGCTGTTTCGACAACGACAACGTCATCCATGTGGCGAACGCGGTGGACCCGGCGGCGGATATCGAGGTGATCAACACCGAGCTGGCGCTGGCCGACCTCGAGAGCTGCGAGAAGCAGCTGCAGAAGGTCACCCGCACCGCGAAGAGCGGCGACAAGGAAGCGGTGGCCCTGAAGGCCCTGCTCGAGAACCGCCTTCTGCCCCAGCTCAACGAGGCGAAACCCGTACGCGCGCTCGACTTCGATCCGGCGGAGCGCGCGCTGCTGCGCACGCTGTTCCTGCTCACCGCCAAGCCCACGCTGTATATCGCCAACGTCGACGAAGACGGCTTCGACGACAACCCGCACCTGGCGGCCGTGGCGGCGATCGCCGCCGATGAGAACGCCCAGGTGGTCGCCATCTGCAACAAGCTCGAGTCGGAGATCGTGGAGCTGGAGGACGAGGAGCGCGCCGAGTTCCTCGCCGAGCTGGGCATGGAGGAGCCGGGCCTGAACCGGGTGATCCGCGCCGGCTACCGGCTGCTCAACCTGCACACCTTCTTTACCGCCGGGGAGAAGGAGGTCCGCGCCTGGACCGTGCGCGTCGGCGCCACCGCGCCGGAGGCCGCGGGCGTTATCCACACGGATTTCCAGAAGGGCTTCATCCGCGCCGAGGTCGTCAGCTACGACGATTTCATCAACCACAACGGCGAACAGGGCGCGCGCGACGCGGGCCGCTGGCGCCTGGAGGGCAAGGACTACGTCGTCCAGGACGGGGACATCATCCACTTCCGCTTCAACGTCTGATTAACGTATGATCATTTCTCACTATACCTCAGTAGACGTTAGTAGCCATCCATCGACTAAAAACATAATATAAAATCAACAGGTTATATTGAAAACAGCCTGAGTTTTTGGGCTGCCGGCGTCTACTGTTGGATTTTGCATTCCAGGATTTTTGGGGGTACAGTTGGGGGTACTGCTCAGAAATTTTGGGGGTACCGACCCCAACCCTGGAGGTGCCAATGCCAAAGGATCTACTTACCGATCTTAAAGTCAGGGCGGCGAAGCCGGAATCACGCTCGTATAAGCTCAGTGATGGCGGCGGCCTGTTCCTCTTGGTCAAACCGAATGGCAGTAAGCTCTGGCGCTGGAAGTACCGCATCGATGGCAAGGAGAATCTTTACGCTATCGGCCCCTACCCTGATGTAGGCCTATCAGATGCCCGAACGGAGCGGGACTCGGCCCGGCAACTCGTCAAGCAAGGCATTCACCCATCGCACGACCGCCAGGAGATAAAGCGGCGTAATATCGAGACACTCGAAGAACGCAAGCGAGCCATGGAGAGCTCGTTTGCCAAAGTCTCGGCTGCTTATCTGGCTGAGGTGAAAGCGAGCTACAAGCCAGGCTCGTACCGCGCCAAGGAAAGCCGTATCCGGAAATACCTCGCACCGAAGCTGGCCGAGATTCCAATCAGTGAGATCGGAGTCAAAGAGATACGTCCCGTCCTGGAGGCCTGCAAAGCCCACGGTGCCTGGGCCGGGATTCATGTGAAGGGAGACCTGAACGCAATTTTTGAGTATGCAATCGTACGGGGCTTGGCCGACGCCAACCCGATACCAACGCTGCGCGGACTGCTCAAGATACCCCCCAGCCAAAGCAAGGCCGTCTTGACCGCCGAGCAGACCCGCGCCTTCTATCGAGAGCTTCGGGCTTACCGCGGCTACCCAGAAACAGCCCTGTGTCTGCGACTCATTGCACTAACCGCCTGCCGACCCGGCGAAGCAGCCGATGCAGAGTGGAACGAGTTTGATTTTGAGGAACAGCTATGGCGCCGACCGGGGGAGAAGATGAAAGCCGGACGCGACCACGTCTGCCCTCTTTCTGATCAGGCAATCCAGGTGATCGAAGACCTTCGGCCAATTACCGAAGGTGGGCGCTATCTGTTTCCTCACCGTAGCGGCAAGGGGTTCACGACGCCCAACAGATTGTCGTATGCCATGCGTGACATGAATCTGGGGCCGAGAACAACACCCCACTGTTGGCGAACCACTTTTTCCACTTGGGCCAACGAACAGGGTTTCCGTCCCGACGCCATTGAGCGCCAGCTAGCCCACGTCGAAAGCAACAAGGTGCGCGCAACTTACAATAAGGCAATCCTGCTCTCCCAGCGCCGTAAAATGATGCAGGCATGGGCTGATTATCTTTCGGCAGCAGAAGAGGCGGCTGTAAATACATCTGAGTCAGCTTCCAAGCCGACATCCAAGAAGATTGGTGCGCGTGCTCGCAGAGCGGGCTAAGCTTTATGTAGCACCACTGTTGGACTGAGCTTCGCCAACCGAAAGCGTCAAATACGGATTATTTAGAAGTGGTTCGTTGAACAACACCGAGCCATCTGCCAACAAGTAGCCATGCAACCGCCGTGACTTGCGTGGCCCGGTGACTTCACAAGTCCAGATGCTCAGCCCATTGCTTTGCTTGCGGTGCAGTCCCAACTTTTCGAATTTCTTCTGAGCCCACTGCCAGTCTGAGAGCTTCTCTGTCTTGGCAAGCTTCGCTATCTGGGGATGCTCCTGGGCATAACGCTGGAACACCCCCGGGCTGACGAGATACACGGTACCGTCTACGGTATGCACCAGCGCCTTGGCATCGTTGATGATGAGCTTGTGGGTCTGGATGCGCTGACGTAGCCATTCCATGAAGTGTTCGCCGGAAGGTGAGGCATTTCTCCGCTCTGGCTCCTCATCCGGCACTGGAGCGACGACTTCTTCTTTTGGAGGTTGCGGCGGGTCGGCTGTTGTAGGTGCCGAGGAGTCATCCAGTAGGTCGAGCAGCGCGTTTACGCCATCGTCTGCCATAACTGATTCTGCCGGCCCAGACTGATCCAGATCGGCGTCAGGTACATGGTGTCCGGCATTCCCTTCGCTGGGTGTAGGCGTTTCCTCTTCCCCCTGATCGACCTCAACGTTTCCCGTAAACGCGGGTGGCCGGTCGGCTGCTTCCCAGATTGCAGCCGGCGATAGCTTCAGGAACGTGAAACTGTGTGACCAGCCCCCATCGCTGGTCACGGTCGCTTTCCAGATCGCTTTGCCGTCTGGGGTGGGCTGTGCGATGCCGTGGTCCTGCAGGATATTGAACAGAGCCGTGTTGTTGGAGGGTATGCCCTCGACCCCCTGGGACAGTAGATAGGCACGCAGCTTGTCGGAAACGGGTAGCGCACCATTCTTTCTGTAATTTTCCGGTGGCATTGAAGAGCTGAGCCACCCGGTTATCCTTCAGATCGTGATTTTGGCGAATTACGACAAAGGA